>ERZ651776.3930-NODE-3930-length-14191-cov-4.735298_pt1 | contig 14191 bp, 14 predicted proteins | sample MGYA00514761_ERZ651776 | MGnify/ENA metagenome assembly ERZ651776 | reverse complement strand
AGGAGGAGAAGGAGCGTTTGGTGCCGCGCTTGGCCTTAGCGGGTGGAGTAGCAGTCTTGCTCCTGAAAGTCTTACTTAAAATGTAGATTTCGTCGTTACGGGGGACGACGATACACCCGACGACCTGCGGCCCCAGAACGATGTTACTTTCGTATTCTTCATGGAACTTAACACTTCGTCCTTTCCTGTCTTGCATCTCGTCTCGGTTTTCTTTGAGTACCTTCCCATTGCGAACATAGTAGTGATGCGCCCCCCCATAAGTCTTTCTCTGTTTGGCAAGGGCGCTGTCGCCGGTGGCCATGAAGTGGAGATCGGCCCCCATCCCGGCAACCTCGCCCTCCGCTACATTTGCGCTTGCTACGCAATCACCCGCCAACGTAGTAGCCACGGTGGCTCGCTCCTTGACAAGCTTTTGCGCTTCGATAGACAACTTTTTTCCGTCTGGGCTACAAAGTGAGGTTTCAAATAAACCCCTAAAGACCTCGCCTCCGAAGTCCTTTTTGTTCCCATTGACCTTTCCGTGGGCTACGTCACTCAAAGACATTGTGCCCTGCTTGCCGACCATGGCGTGCAAGCAGTACTCTGAGGCGTCAAAATCCTCACTACCGAGTAGCGCATAAATGGGTCCCTCCTCGAATAAAGATTTACCTGCATCAGAACCGATTAACGAAATGTTGTCGGGGGTACGTTCTTTACCATTAGGCAGCTTTTCACTGCCGAATTTGAGGGAATTTTCAAGATGCAAGGCTTCTGTCGCCGCACTCCTCTCGGCAGACTGCTCGATATTTCTCTTGGCATCCCTGATACCCGAATCGCTCATTCCAATGCCCTTCAAAGTGGCCGTGTCTTCAGCGTTGATTGTACTCTTCCCCGAGCCCCCCCCTTGCCTGAAGGCTGCTGTCGTCGCACTCGTCTCGGCAGTCCTCTCGACATTTCTCTTGGCATTCCTGATAGCCGAATCGCTCATTCCTTTGCCCTTCAAAGTGGCCGTGTCTTCAGCGTTGATTGTACTCTTCCCCGAGCCCCCAATTTGCCTGAAGGCTGCTGTTGCCGCACTCCTCTCGGCATTAAACTTGTGATTGTCTGCTTTCCTCTTGGCTTTTCTACTGGCTGGCATGGGGATCTTGGAGTTATACGCCTTAACCTTCTGCGTCGTCCAGTGCTTATATTCGCCTATACACTGGCCCGAGATCCATCCTTTGGTGTTGACTCTCTGTCCGCATTTGCTGCTTGGACAAGCACATTTGGTTGGCATGTTGCGTAGGTGTCTGTGTGTGTGTGTGGGGGGGGGGTGGGTTTAGAATCACGATTGTCATTGATCACGGTTACTAGAGCATGGATTTATGATGTGTCGCTCAATATCAGAGTTACGAAGACGCTTCTTCCCCCTCCCTCAGATCATAATCCTCATTCCATCAAGTCCTTGTTCCGCTCACTCAATGTCCAATGTGGAAATTTTAACAGGCTTTTCACTACATTTGCGAGCAGAAGTGTCTATATTACCCAATTGGCTCTCATGGGGGGAAAGTATTGGGCGCGTGGTATCTAGAGAGAAGCATCCTCACCTCGGGTTTTGGAAGGCTAGATGAGGTTGTGGAAGTTCTGTGGGGGAGGGGGCGGGGTCTGAGGGGGGTTTGAACGTCGGATAGCAGAAAAAGGCCACCTCTTTTTATTTTCTAATTTTGATTCAAGGAAAAATCCAAAAAAAAGGAGAAGAAAAAGAATTCGGATATTTTGCTTGGGTGGTGAACTGTTCTGTCTAAAATTATGCCAATAAAGCCGTTTAATTTATGGATTCAATGTCATCTCCAGACGGTCTCAACGAGGATTCGCACTCTCCGGAGACAACTCCAAAACAAGTTGGATCGGTTGGATCTGGTGAAGGGGAGTTGTCCGGAAGGGGAGGGGATAGTAAGAATGACTCCGGTGTTGGTTTTGGACGGGACGGGTTGGATGGGGATGGTGTGAATGGCAAGGTCGGTGAGGGTGAGGGTGAGGGTGAGGGTGATGGTGATGGTGAGGGTGATGGTGAGGGTGAGGGTGAGGGTGCGGGTGATGGTGGGGGTGTTGTCGGGGGAAATGATGAGGGTGATTGTGGTGATAGGGAAGAGGTGCATAGACGTGAGATGGTGAATCTGGGGAAGGAATATTTAAGAGAATACAGGGAACAGAGATCATCACAGAGGAAGAAGAAAACGGCGAGGGCTATGGCATCGGGGGAGAATGATACGTCACTACAATCACCGCACGATTATTGGCACTACCGTCACTATCATGCACAGAATATCTACCACTCCTCACCGCCAACACCAATAACGGCGACAACAATAAATCCGGCATATCCACAACACCACTCCCCCTTGCCTTCGACACCGACGGAACACTTCATAACCGCTCAGATGCAACAAACATTCTCACGTCTCGACGCGATCACCAGGAGACTGGAGGATGTCGAGCACCGTGTCACACACACAAATGACGACGATTATCCAAAGGACCGGAGTATTCGGGGTGGTTATCGTGGAAGTCATCTGAGGGATAACATTCGAAGGGATAACATTCGAAGGGATAACATTCGAAGGGATGACATTCGACATGAGGAGGAGGAGGATGAAAGTCGTCTTGTGGAAGATTTCGAAGGTGTTTTCAAGGGGTGGTTGCAGGCTGTGGAAGAACAAAGGGTCAAGACTAAGGGTGATGTCATCGAAGCTATCAGAGAGACTGGGATTACAAGTGGGTCAAATCGGGGGGAGGATCTTGTTTTTTTAAGAGAAGAGAACATGCTGCTACGAGAGGAGAATAGATTACTGCGGGAAGAGAATAGGATACTTCGACGAGGAGGGTATGATAATAGTGGTCGGGGATCGAAAGGGCGGTCTCCTTCCCCGTTGGAAACGGCGCGGGACTCTGTTGAGAAGGAAGGAGATTCAAGCGTCAAATATGCGGAGGAAAAAGTTAGGGATGCCAGAGGAGATTCCATCACCTCGATAAAGACCAGGAGTTCCAGGACAGCGACCACAATAGCTGGATTGTTCGATGGTGGACTTGTCACGTGGTAAGAATGCATGTATTGAAAATATGGATGGGAGTAGTAATACACAAAGAGTGTGCAAAGTATTTTTGGGTTTTTTTACTTTGCACTTACTGAAAAAATATTCTACATTCCTGGATCTGTGAAAGAGAAAAGGTGCTGAGTTAGCCAAATCTGCTTGGTGAGGACATATCAAAGTCTCCCTCCGTGCCTTCCTTTGCGAATGAAATGCCACGCACACAAGAACAAAGAACAAACAACAAACAACAAACAACGCGAGGTCACCCAAATATTTTTTTCCGAAATATTTGTAAAAACCGATCAGATAATACTCTATGTTGCAACTGGCTTAGTGCGAGAGCCTTTCGTTTGTCTTCTTGTATCGATACGACGGGGAAAGAATGGGTAATCGTCACTTCGGCTTTTGGTGATTCAGCGTTGTCGTTGTTCTTTTGTTCCCTTTGTGTGTTCGTTTTCATTTTCCGTTTCCTACCCCACCCACCACAACAAAGGAAGCAAACTTGGAACTCACCTACTCTAAATGTCACGGGCATTTGATCGTCGTCTACCTCGCAAAAATCTCCCTCCATCCCCACAACATAATCCGCCCAAACCTTGCTCTTCTTAGCTTCTTTGACGTTCCACCTTGCATTGGCGGGGACAAAGTGAATCCCGAGTCCTCTCCTGGAGCGAGACCCGCTTTGGTTCCTCCCGGAACCGTGCCAGGTGAGACCATTGTGGACGGCGATACAGCCAGCAGGGAGGCCTGAGGCAGAGGAGATCGAGAGCGGGGGAGTGGATGCGTCCTGTGATGTCTCCTGGGAGTGGGCATCCCTCATCAGGGCCAAGTGATCGTCGTCAAAGAAAACTTGGGCGGAACCAATACGGGAGTTGGACCATTTGTGAGAGCCGATGGCATCTGTTGACGTTGAAGTTTGTGTTTGTTATTTTGTGTTGTTTTTTGTTGTTACGAGGGGAAGGGTTGGTTAGTTGGGCCGTGCTTTTGGTTTTGGTTGGTTTCAGTGTGGAAGCCTAGTGCTCAGAATTTCAAATCATTATAATTCACTTTCTTTCCACTCATAACTCATAGCTCATAACTCATAACTCATAACTCATAACTCATAACTCATAACTCATAACTCACATTCTAAGGGACCAATTTCTTCGTCCATTTGATCCAAGGCTAGCCAAACTGTTACAACCTCATCATTGTCGAACATAAAGTACGGAGAATCGCGGTGAAAAACCAAGGGCTTCGCATACGGCGGCTTGGCCCAAACCTGATCCTGCACCACCCTTGCCCCCCCAAACTTGTCCCACCCAGCCAGGCGGCAAACGACCTCCCCAAGAACGGGCGAGAGCACCACCTTCTTGAACGCGGACGAGGAGTGGTGAACGTTGATAATCTGGATCACTTTCACATTGTCTTTGCTGCCGTTGCTGAAGCCCAGCTCGTTCGTGTTGCGGGGATTCTTGATCCTCAAGGTTTGTTTGGTCGGGGGCGTGCCGCTGTCATACTTCTGACGCAGCACGTCCTCGATCGATTGGTGGAGAGAGCTCACTTCGCCAGGAGAGAGCAGCGGCTGAGAATGAAAGACATGAAACCCATCCTGGTTGTACGTAGACCTGATCTCTGGCGTCACAGTGATGGGAAGGGGGATGAAAGAGCTCATGTGTTTCCCTTGATTCCCTGCCTTGTGAGCCGCAGATAGGGGGTTGAGACCTATCACTGGGGAGATCAAGGCGAGCGTGAGGACTGCGAGGTTATCAAATCGCCTCAGCATACATGGTCAGGTGGGAGAGGGGGTGTTTCAGAGAGCCACACTTCCCAATATCTACAACCCACCGGTTCCTCTCAATTTACCGATTTTGAAGACGGCTAACAAGGATCTAGGCAGTCAGTTTACTGGATCGAGCTGGCTGAGAGCTTCTGTGCTCGTACGACGAAAAAGGAAGAGCCGTACAGCGCTTTTGCAGGAAGACAGGAAAATTGCTGGTCATCCGGCACTGCACAGCAGATTAAGGTGAGCTACTATTCAAACTTGCTTTCCGCCCTTTTTTAAGCATTTTTTGTGGCGATGCGTGAATATGAATGCGTGAATATTGCCAGATCTATTCTACGACCAGCGACGCGATGCTAGAAATCACCAATGGATCTGCTCTGTTCCTGTCATTGGGGTATTTTTTCGTTCATCATGCGATGCGGCGGAGCATTTTTATTCTATCAAGTCGGGATTTAGACCTTTTCTATTTGCCTAACACTACTCAACGTTTCCCTCTCTCTCTTGGTCTTGTCTTGTCAGCTCAGCTCAGCTTCTAAGACAAGAACTTTAAAATGTCTCTTGATATTCCCCCCGGTGTCGTCACCGGGGATAATCTGGTGAAGTTAATGGAACACGCCCGCGCGAATGGGTACGCAATTCCGGCCGTTAACTGCACCTCAAGCTCCACTGCCAATGCGGTGATGGAAGCTGGTCGTGCCAACAACTCCCCTGTGATCATTCAGGTCTCGAACGGTGGAGGCGGATTCCTTGCCGGAAAGGCGGTCAAGGATCCCGATGCCGCCGCTGTCGGGAGTGTTGCCTTAGCGATGCACGTTCGCTCCGTGGCGAGCTACTATGGAATCCCTGTGGTGTTGCACTCTGATCACTGTGCCAAGAAGCTGCTCCCCTGGTTCGATGCGATGCTCAAGGCTAATGAGGAGTACTTTGAGGCGAACGGCGAGCCTCTTTTCAGCTCTCACATGCTCGACCTTTCGGAGGAGCCTGACGAGGAGAACATTGCCATCTGCGTTGAGTACTTCAAGCGCATGGCCCCAATGAAGATCTGGCTTGAGATGGAGATTGGCATCACCGGTGGCGAAGAGGACGGGGTTAACAACGAGGACGTCGACCCGGAGAAGCTTTACACAACACCGGAGCAAGTCTTTGCTGTATACAAAGCTCTGAGCCCCATCTCCCCCGATTTCTCCATTGCGGCCGCCTTCGGTAATGTTCATGGTGTGTACAAGCCTGGAAACGTTGTGCTATCCCCTGAACGCCTGGTCACCCACCAAGCGTATGCCAAAAAGCAGTTGAACAGCTCCCTCGACAAACCCATCTTTTTGGTCATGCACGGAGGAAGCGGCAGCACGCAGGAGGAAATCCAGACTGCCGTGTCCGCCGGTGTTGTGAAGATGAACATCGACACTGACACTCAGTGGGCCTACTGGCAGGGAGTCCGTGACTTTGAGGCCAAGAATAAGAAATTCCTGCAGAGCCAGATTGGCAATCCTACCGGAGCGGACAAGCCGAACAAGAAATACTACGACCCTAGGAAGTGGATTCGCGAGGCAGAGATGTCCATGGCCACTCGCGTCGCTCAGTCAATCGCTTCCCTCGGCAGTGGGGGACAGTTCAAGGTGCAGGACGGGAAGGGAACTACCCAGATCTACAAGGTAGACTCGGGAAAGATGAAGGGCATGCTTGAAGTCACCACTGGCGTTGTCATTGGGGCGACGTTGGCCATGCTGTTCACCAAGGTTAGGTGAAAAAGGTGGTGAAAAACCCACCAAGACCAAGATTAGGTGAAAGACCAAGATTGGGTAATTGAGTTTCATGAGTTTCATTTTGAATTTCATGTGAAAAATTTTGTGACAATGGTTGAGATTTGGGGGCAAAGACCGCAGACGGTAGTCTGAAGTTTGTGCATATAAACTACTGCTCTTTTTCTCTTCTATCTTCTAATTCTGTCATTTTTGTCTTTCATTTTTTGCTGTTGTCAGCATCATTGTCAGCATCATTTTTGTCATAAACACCCTCCTCCAGCCAGTACTCCTCCTCAGTCTTTTTGATATTGCGCCGCCCTGTTTTCCCGCTCACAGTCGCTTCCTCCTTCGTCATTGACCTCCTCTTCGTTACCCGCGACTCCATGCTCCTCCACATCGGTTGGACATCCTCATCATCATTGATGTCCAACACATTCTCTTCCTTGGAGAGAAATTTTCTCTCTAGTTTAGACAGCTGGTTCTTTCTCCAGCTCGGCGGGGGGGCATTTCCGCTGGTTGTGCTAGAAAGAAAACGTGCTTTGTAGATGGTTCGCTTCAACAGGGATCGATGGGAATGAAGAGTGCGAATCATATGTACTGTTACGGCGAGGGGGCCTTGATGACAAAGATGTGAAGGTGGAGTAGGACAGGTGAAGACGTCTTCTGTTAATTTATTCGCAGCGGTGGGAGATATATAACTGGAGCGGGACGGTACTGGCAGGTGGCTTCCCTAAAGATTTGAGGGTTAAAGTTTAGAGGGACCAAAATATTTTTTGATGAGAAAAAATAAGAGAACCCTTCTGAACACATACCACGTCAATTGCGTCAGCTGAAACCACTTTCGAGAGGCAGAGAGACCGCTCCTCGCCTGTTTCCATCTTCTGACTTCTATCCCTTATCCTCAGTAATCAACTGGCCACGATGACATCCTTGGAATTTGCTAAGCAGAAATCACTTACGCTGAGCAAGCCTGATCTGTCTTCTGCCGGCCGCATAGATCCCCGTATAGTTTCCCTTTGTTCTACGATCAATGACAAAACGAATTTTTTCACGCTCAGCTCTTGCAGTGGGCGGTCATACATCTACACGGGCGTTGGCACAAAGCGGAGTTCAGCAACAAACCCGTTCCGGCGTTTTCGGGTGAATCACGAGAAAGTAAATGATGCTGAGGTTTATTTCGATACGAAAAATATCGAAACGTCAAAGTATGTAGAAGGAGAATGGGATGAGCCGCGCTCTACGAATGACACTTATCAGCAAATCGGTGTTGATGAGGGTTTGAGCGGACTGCAGGCTGAGCCGCGCAATGACGACGACCAAGGCGAAGACGACGATCGATACGATCAGAGCGTGTGGTTACGGTATGAACCGATGATCCTTCACGTTTCTTGCTCATCTCCCTCTAGTGCAAATGCGTTGGTGACTGCTTGCAAGTCGGTTTTCAAGAACACTGCCATAACAAATTCGACCAATTCGAGCAAAAAGAAGTCTGTGGTGGTTGCGATCTGGGGGGACGAGTCTCTTGACATGCCAATCGTAGATAATAAGGGCGATTCTTTGTTCTCAGGCAACCGGGCTTGGCTAAAGACAATTGTCAATAAGAAGCATGAGAGAAATTGGGCCAAGATGGATCGACTGGTTGAGGCCATGAACTCGCTTGATGAGAGCGAAATTACGTCAGAAGAAGACGCTGGCGATTCCAATGGAGGGAACATTCCACGACATTATGATGTAGTAGGCGACGTTGTAATCCTGCATCCATCGAAGGAGATGGGCGAGATGACTCCTGTTGAATTGAGGGAGATTGGAGAGAAGCTCCTGAAAATTAATCGGAGATGTCGCGTCGCGTGCGCGCAGATAAGTCCCTACTCTGGAGAAGAGAGGAAATTAGAAGACTCTCTCTCAATAATAGCGGGAGATGTGCGCTCTCCCATCATAACTACTCATTCAGAGCATGGAATAAAATGTATCGTCAATCTGTCCTCCACATTCTTCAGCGTTAGGATGGTCGGGGAACGCACCCGCTTGATGAACTCCGTTGCGAGAGGCGAAAAGGTACTGGTTCTATTTGCTGGCGTTGGTCTAGAAGCACTACTCATCGCAGCCAAGACCGAGGCGAGCAGTGTGACATGTGTGGAGAAGAATTCTGAGGCGTGCACGTGCATTCGAAGAGGGGTTAAGTTACTGGAGCGAAATAAGGCGGCGAATGAAAAGGCGTCAGAGAAGGTTCGGGTCGTGGAGGGAGACGCACTTGAAATTTTGCAAGACTTGGCGGCAGCCAACGAGACGTTTGACCGGGTGATTGCTCCCCGTCCCAAGAACGTCGAGAAGGATGGTGCTGCGGACGGCGACCTGTCTCCCACTGATATCGGCGGGCGGGAATTTCTGCATGCAATAGTGCCGGTGCTGAGGAAGAATGGACGAGCGGAGGTTCACTGGTACGATTTCGCGGCAGATTGGGAGCTCCCCTCTCTTACAAGGACCAAAAATGGAATTTTGGATGAAGTTTGCAAATATGAGGGGGTGGATGATGTGACTTTTCTGTGGGCTGGTAAGGCGAGTAGTATGAGTGTAGCCGCGCGGCAGTACCGCTGCTGCGTTGATTTTCGGCTAGGGAGTACCCATCTAAATGGATGATGAGACTTTTTCGTACAGAACCTACTTCTCAATTATTATGCCTCTTATCCTAACTAAAATTCGCCGCCATAACGTTCGGCAATGCTGTTCCTCTTAATCTTGAAACTCTGCGTGAGCAAACTATTACTCATTGCGAAGGGCTCAACCAGCAGGTAGCTCTCGGCCACCTTCTCCCACTTCCGAAATCCCCCCTCAACTCCCGTGCACTGCTTCAACGAATCGTTCACAACCTTCCCTATTTTGCCTTCTAGCCGAATTTTCTCTCCAACAGCAATGAGCTCCTTCTGAGCGCTAGCAATTTTGGTACCGTCGAATTTAGGATCGTTCATAATCTCCACCAAGGCATTCAATCGCTCAGATTCTCCTGTTGCCATCAGACCTTTCTCCGCCATCACAGCCAAATTTAAAACACAGACGGCTGTGCACGCCTTCCTCTCGTCGCCGACGAGCATTACCTGGTCGATGAGATCGATGTTAGCAATGGCATCCTCGATAGGAAGCGGCTCAATATTCTCTCCGTTGTTGAGCACGATGGTATCTTTGCTGCGGCCCGTCAAAATCAAATCCCCAGTGGAAAGATTGATCCGTCCAAGGTCCCCCGTATTGAAGAACCCGTTTCGGTCTATGGCTGCGTCCGTCGCTTCTTGATTTTTGTAGTACCCCCGCATCACTTGCGGACCTCGCACGGTGACGACCCCCACCTCTCCCTCCCTGACCTCCTCGCCACTGTCCTCGTGAATAATTCTGAAATGCGTGTCGTAGCAAGGCTTCCCCACGCAGCCTCCGGTTTTCAAGTTCGCATCGCTTCTTCGGAAGGCAATCAATGGGCTAGTCTCTGTCAGCCCGTACCCCACGCTAATGTCAACTCCCGCTGTGGAGTAGAACTTCTCCAATTTCCCCGATAGTGCACTCCCCCCACTGATAATCAATTTTTGCCGGCCCCCAAAACCGGCCTGAACCTTACTGTACACGAGTTTGTTGCCGATAGAAGAGAGGGGTGACACTGCAAGTGATGTGACCAGCGCGACAATTTTCGTCACCAAAGATGGCTTTTCCCTAGAGTTCACCAACCCGCGCAGAACTCGCTCACTCTCTGCTTTGGCAGAGTTTGCAAAAGTGGCAATGTTCACTATCGAGCGTTTGACGCTACTTCCTTCGCTGAACTTGGCCTGCACACCGTTGGCGACTTTCTCTAGCACCCGAGGGACAAGTACCATCCAGTGGGGTCGGTGAACCTCGAGATCCTTCTTGAATGTGCGAATCGAACTGTATACCACATTGCAACCGCGCGACAGCTGCCACAACTCAAACGTCCGCTCGGTGATGTGCCACACAGGCAACAGAGACAGCATTACGTCGCGAGGTAGTGGCTCGGAGTCGTCGAATGCTCTCGATGGAGCGAGCCGGTGGTTTAGCTAAAGTTGTGGCAAGTAAGTGGTGAGTTGGTTAGCGATGATGAAATGAAATAGAGGAGGATGTACACGCGAGGATGCACATGTATGCGCAGAAACGCAAACGTGAACACCGATGAAGACATACCTGATGTAACAAGTTTGCATGCGTCAAACAAACCCCTTTTGGCCGGCCCGTCGTTCCGCTTGTATACACGATCGTCGCAAGGTCTTCTTTTGCCACCAGGGAGAGATCAACTGAGGGGGCGGAGGGGGGAGGGGACGCGAGTAGTGAGGGAAGCACCGTTACTTTCGGAGGATTCGCAGGATAGTACCTCGCGACCATGTCGCTAATTTCCTCGTCCGTCATTTTCTCGTTCTGCATCAATAGGATAGACTTCACGGGCCCGTGCAAGTCGCTCTCAAGACCTAGAGGGGGACCGTCCGAAGGCGCCGATTTTGCCATTTTCTCGAAAAGAGTAGGCCCCTGCAGAATAGCCATCTTGGAGTCCGAGTGCGAATATATATATCGGAGCTCTTCGAGTGGAGCGTCCGCGCCACGAACTGTTGTTGTCAAGTATTTTTATTTTGGAAGAAGATAATTGGAAGAAGATAATTTTGGTTATTAGGAGAAATGGACGGCAGCAATGGCAGCAATGTCAAGAATATATAGAAGAGAGGAGAACTCACCAGCACTTGCACCACCCAAACTCTGGATTCCATGATCACAGACAATCCAGTAAGCACTATTCTCGGCAAACAAACTGACATGGTCACCCCTTTCCACACCGAACTCGTCTCTAAGCTCCTGCGCTACGTTACTGACAACACCTGCAACCTGCTTAAAGTTCCAGTCAATCACCACTCCCTTACCACAGTGATTTCTGTCATACAGAGCGGGCAGAGAAGGGTCAAGCTTCCCAATCTCCCCCCACATCATGGGGCAGTTTGTCAGCGTCGACCGCATCAGCATCAAATCATTGGTGAGCTTATCGCTGCTTATGTCGAGGGGATTTGGAGAAAAAGAATGCTGGGGTGCCGTCGAAGGGACAGCAACTCGCCGGACGCCAAGTTGGGAAAGGGTTTGCTGCTCTCCCCCTCGTATTAATAAATCAAAATCGTTCTGTTGGTCCTCTCCACCGAAGAGCAGCTTCTCTTCTGAAGCTGTGAGTTCGTCACGTGAGAGCAGACTGGTCGGCTGGTGAAGCTTGGGAGAAAACGTTGGGAATTGAGGGATAGTGATGAAAGCGAAAGTCAACCCAGTATACGTTAGTAGAATGGAGGTTAAAAACCACCCCATCCCGAGCGATCTTTTCGGTCTCGTTGAGAAATCTTTTGGAGCACTATTTTTCCAAAGGGGTGCTGAGGTGGTTGAAAGGGGTGCTGACGGGCTGAGTTTTGTTGTTTTGTTGCAGCTCGCGAAGAAGGATAAAACACTCGACTTTAATTTCTAATATTATCGATTCATAATTGGTTGACTGGATCTTATAACATTGTTATAGCTTCATTGGTGATTAATTTCGTAAAAAACTGAATATTGGTAGAGAAATCGAGCCTCCCCATGAAGAATTTGATTCGTGTCTTGCTCCTCCTGGCTGGATCCCAGAGCTTCCTGTTGGTCCCTGGACGGTGGTCTCGGAGAGTTCATACTTCATACTCTCGAAATAAGCCGATTCATTCCGTCAAGGTGCTCCAAAGTGATATTGCTCTGAATGAGGAGGATGAAGAAGGAAGAGGAAATGGAAATGGGGGTGGTATTGACAGCAATGGCAATGACAATGACAGTGATAGGACGTACGAGGAAATGTATTTGGACAGGCAGGTAGCCGATCTTCTAGAGAGTCCGATGGAACTCCGGAGCGAGACCCTGAATGAGCTCTTCCGCCCGCCCCCGGGACTTGGAAGGCTTGCTGAGGTAATAAAACCTGACAGGTACGAGCGCAGAATGGGGAGCATCCCGGGGCGTGCTTTGGCTTCGGGGCGCAATTTGCTGTGTGCAATTTGCTGTGTGCAATTTGCTGTGTGCAATTTGCTGTGTGCAATTTGCTGTGTGCAATTTTTACTCGCTGGAAAGTTGAAACTCACACCAACATCCTCTCTCTCTCCATTCTTGCTTGATCCATTCTTGCTTGCTCCGCTTTGTCCTTGCTCAGCTCATATGGGGCTATATTTAGGCTTGAAGGCACCGTGATCAACGTGGACGCGGTGCAAAAGGCGGCCTGGGACAAGGTCGCTGAGCAGGAGGGCTTTGAAGAGGTCGATATGGAGGACGTTAAATTGGCGCAGACAATGAGCCCTGAGAAGGCCATCAGGTGTGTACAGAGGGAGCAAAAGCGGACGCCGCGGACGCATTATATATAATATATCGTAGCAAAACAACAAAAACAACATCTCTGACACCGGTGGGACATCCCTCAAAACGCTGCAGTCGGGTCTTTTACTGGACGTCAGACTTTTTGGAGTGTCGGAGATTGGGGCTTGAGGTGAGTGCTTTCGGTAACAAGCCGCTCAGTGTCCATCCAGCAAGTTACCAATTTTTAGGCCAAGTGGAGCATTCACTTCTCTTCTTTCTTTATTAACCTGCTACCTCCTCACCTAATCGCAGCATTTTATGGTGTTAAATGACCTGTTTGATAGAATTGACAATGACGAGTCACTGCTGTCCAGCATTACAACGAATGGCAACAGTGAGAAATGGTTACAACAACTTCGTTCAGCTGAAATCCAGACATCTCTCATGTCAAAACTGGACAAGGGCAAGGTGACGAAAATCCTAGACATCTGCAAGATCAATGAACTATTCTCGGTCGATATGATCGTCTGCGCCGAAAGCGGTTACGAAACTGAAGAGCAGGAGATGCTAGGAGCAGCCCTTCGAATGAAACGCCCACCTGATCACTGCATTGTTTTTGACTGCACTCCCAGCACTGTCATTGCAGCGCACGACAGCGACATGAGAATTATTGCAACCAACAGAATCTATCCAAACTACGAACTGCGCGGAGCAGATCTTATTGTCGGAGATTTCGATGAAGTTAGACTATCAAATGTGCGAAAACTTTTTGCGGACAGAGACTTCGAACAAGAGAGGGAAGTTCAGATGGAACTCGACGAAGGAGGAGGGGGAGGTGGAGGTGGTGACAGGGACAGGTGGGGAAACCCCAATGGAGGACGAAACAGGCGATGGGATTGATGACTGGATGGATATCAGAAAATATATCGTTTAGGTAAATTAACCGTAGTTTTTTTTGTGTGCAACCACCTTTTTGACTGCTTTTTGGTTCGTATTTATTTTCTGTCGTCCACCAGTTTATAAATTTAGAGCAATGTTTGAAGTTGAAAGGGGATATTCTTACCAGGGAGATGACATCCACATAGATGGTAGCCCCACCGTCACATTCAACGAGTGCCCCGAAGGGTACAAAACCACCGTTGAGGGAGACCTCGACATCGCCGGCGATCGAAGTGTCAGGCAAGGAGGGAAAAATTCCCCTTTCCTGCTTTGACTTACCTCAGTTGATGTCAGTAATAATGTAACAATAACCACACACCCCCCTGTTAGATAATAATAATCCTGCTCTGAGCAGTTTGACAATACAAAATAGT
>ERZ651776.3928-NODE-3928-length-14193-cov-5.066733_pt1 | contig 14193 bp, 5 predicted proteins | sample MGYA00514761_ERZ651776 | MGnify/ENA metagenome assembly ERZ651776 | reverse complement strand
CTCCCCTCCCCTCCTTCCCAAACCTCCCCTCGTCCCTCTGTCCGGGTCGCCCACCCCCCGTTCCTCCTCCAGCACCCCTCTGTCCTCTGGTCTCCTTCTCTTCACCCCTTCAAAGAGACGTTTAGAACTAGGTGCCGAGTCCCAGGCGCTGTCTTCTTATCCGCAACCGCCCCCCCGTACCAACAGTGACTCCCTCGAAGCTTCGATTAATGCTCTCCTTCGGCGATCAAAGCTTCGCTCCCTCCTCTCTACCCCTCCAGTCTCCCCCCCAACAAAAGAGGCATCCTCAAGGATCCCTAGCACTGGAACGCGCACGTCGCGCTTCCTTTCTGGCTTAATAAGTAGCCTAGCGTGTGAGTCTGAACAAGTTGTTGTAACCTCTCTATGTCCGGATGATGATGATGATGATGACTCTTCTGGTGTATCCAGGGACCCTAGGCGTACCTCCCCCTACATCTCAACCTCAGACAAATCCAAATCGGAAACCTCGGCAGAAAAAGACTCAGCGGAAAAAGAAACCTCAGCAGAAACCTCTCCCACCAGAAACCCAAAAGGCAACAACAACAGCTGGGGCTGTAAGACGTATTCTTCGATCTTGATTTCATTTGAGCGCTTAGGCTTCAAAGTGATATCGATTGGTGGCCTCAGAGAGGTCGACTTCTTTTCGGTGGATTCTTCTTCTGAGAAGTCCTTTGGCCTGGGAGTGGGTCAGACAGTCTCCTCTTCCTTCAAGTTAATTGATGCTGACGGTTCCGGGGGTGTGGATGCTTCCGAGCTGTACTCTGCCATAATATCTGTCCTTGGGGTCGATGAGACGAAAAACGGCATAGGAGTGAACAATATCCGTTTCAACGTGCAAAGGTTGGCTGAGAACCTCATTGAACTTTACGGAGATAGGGTGATGACTTCGTCTGAGTTTGATGTGCTGGTGAACGATCTTCGACAGATACGGACGGAGGATGAGGGGCGTTTGAGGGAGGTGAAACGTCTAGAGGAAAACCGAAGGAGGTGGGACAAGGAAGTCTTCTGCGACGGCGAAGACGATTCTATATTTGGTGCCTCCCGATGGCAGACATTCTTCAAACAACTCCGGAGGGTAATGACGAGTTGGAGTCGGAGTTGGAGGGTGATACGAATGAAGACTAATTACTACGTGAAAAACAAATTTCTCAAAGATGACATTTGTGGGGTTGGCCCCGATTACCAAAACGACCAAAATGATGGAGATGACGAAGATTTTGGCGACATTGGAGACAGAGGGATGGACAGAGGGATTGGATCCATTGAGTTATCGTCCTTCACTGTGGACTTCCGTCAGCTATTTTTGGGCAATGTTCCTCTGCTGAAACGATGGCGACCAGGGGGCAATTTGATAACCACCCCCCTGACAGTTTCGGTTGCAGGCTCATTCAACCGCGCCGACATACTGACCTCTCCTTTGTTGCAGTCTGGTCTCAAGCGACTGGTCGCTCGAGCGTTTAAGGTGCGAGTACGTTCAGTTCGTGATTTTCTCGACGGTGCTGTATGGTTCGGAAGGACATGGGAATTGAACGCGCCAGATGCTCCGAGCGTGGTAATACCGGAATTTGATGACATTGAATTCGATGACAATAATAATATTGTCTTGAGTGGCCGTTTCATCGCTCGCGACCGCCCGGAGAATCCCACCATTGAGAATGCGTTCAAGTTGAGAACAAAGATTGGTACTCGCAAGGATGGGCAAATAATAGGCCTCGAGAATCCAGAAATTGCCATTGTAGTCGAGTGCCCAAGTAAGTGGGCAAAGAATATCCAATATACTTGCAAAAAGCTCGGTATCAGGCCTCCCAGACCTCCTCCCCCTATAGTGATATTCGTTCCTCTAGGCGAGAAGAAGCGTATGAGAGACAAGAATGAGGGAGGCTTCGACCTCGGCGCTGACAACAATGTTTCCGACATATGGATTGATGACGGGGCCCTCCGATTCAAGGTCTCAACTGTCCTACGGCCGGGAAAATTTTTGGGAAATCACTATTTGGCCTTCTCCGTGCCGATCAAGAAGTTCATTATCACCCTCGAGCGCGTCAAGAGCGGGATTCGATCAGCCCGAAAAAACAAGAGGTCGCAGATAACATCACGGACGACCAAATTAGATTACATTAAGGAAGTGAATACGAAGGATCCGAGTACGAATAGGAATGCGACAAAGATGGCGGCGGATGGAAAGCTGCGCTTGTTTTACCGCGGTTACAAACAATCGTCAAAAAATATCATTGGTGAGAGCGATAGCCAGAAAACCCCCACCCAAAAAGACGACAAGATCAACGGCAACGATAAGGGGAACAACGTTTTGGGCAAGTCGATAGTTGAATGGCTGGGGAGAGTCTAGTCTAAATATTTTGTCGGCAACAAAAACTCATTTTATAGCATTCACATGGCATTCATCTCACTGAAGTTAAACTGTCTACAGTTTCCCCTAACCACTCCAAGTTGAACTCTGAACTGACCCGCTTAAGCGTCCGCAAATCGTCCATAAAATCCCCCCGATCGATGTCACAAACAAGAGGAGCGCTGCTGTCACTTTGCAACTTCAAGCTCGTGGTTATCAGCCCCCCCCTCTTCGAGCACCTCAAATCCTGTACTTGATACTGTGCGCTCCTCTTTAGAACATTGTCTACCAATACATACTCGATGGTATCCATGTCGTACCCGCTAGCGCACTCAGGACACTCCCAAACCAGCTTCCCATCGACCTCATGGCTGTTGGCTGTGCACAAATTGAGATCATGACTACTATAACAATTCGAGCAAAAGTTTGTGTTGAGTACGAAGCTATTGCACGGCTGCTGCCATTTAGTGTCCTCTGCGTATTCTTGGACTCCGATCTGGGTTAGCAGACTTTTCCTCAGAACGTAAACCTCACTTGCCACAAGGCCATCCAGGGCCATAACTTTCATCACGCTTTTGACGAACTCCAAGCTCGGGTTGACGCTGTACAGATAGCTCCCGAGAAGCTGGGGGAATTTGAATCGTTGTCCGTTTTCATCGACCAACCTGTCGATTTCGTCGACCTGCCTTGTTAGCAATTCCGCAACAGATTTTGCAATGAAAGATTTCTTCAACCATTCCACAAATTCCACCTCAACAGCGCCCATCTCGTCAGGGCCCTCGTCGCCAGCTCCTTCCTCAACATCATCCTCTTGGTCCTCAACTCCGTACCGATCGATCGTATTGGGAGTTACGGGTCTCACTGGCTCCAATCGCGACTCAGGTGACTCTTTGACGGGAGTCGAACACTTCTGCGGTGTCATCGTAGCTTCGGCAGTGTTCCGTTTCTCGATCTTCTTCCTCGCACTCCTCAGTAGAGCTTGTTTCTTTTCGAAGGGAACTTTGCTAAATTTGGCCATAGTTGTGTAAAAATGGTTGTAGCTAGTGTCCCCATCCTCGGCCAAATACGCAGCAATGTTCCATTCCCCCGTCCACTTCACTGCCTCGACATCCCCATCGACGCCGAACTCCATCGCCCCATAATTATTCTCATCCAAGAAGACCAGATCGCTGTAGAACTTGCTTGTGTCGACCATAAGTTTGGCGAATTCTTCCCTCATCTTGATGGTCTTGAGAACAAATGAGCCGTACTCGACGGCCGCCTTGAGGTCATTCTTGGTGGTTGAGATGATAACCTTTGTGAAATCTGCGTACACGACATTCGCACCAAGCCGCCGGAACTCGGAGATGAGCATCCCGAACATTTTCTCCATCATACTGTGCAACACTCTCTTCAGTGCAGGATCGTGCAACAGCGATTCCGGCGCGCAGACCAGCCTGTAGCAGTGGCCGAGGATGTCATTCGCAATAATGCGATTGTTTCCCATTCCTTGCGCCTCAATGTACCACGTTTTAACCATCGCCTTAAGCAGCAGCATAGCCTGGTATACAGCCGTCGCATCTCCTAGGCTCCTCTTTTTGTTATCTTTTTCAGCATCCCCGGCTCCGCCGCTCTCCTTATTGATGGTGTTGAAAAGGCCGCTATCCACGTCCAAAGTCAACAGCGCCGCAATCGCGAGATGGGAAATGCTCATCTCCACACATACAGTTCTGAAGACCCCGGGCTGGACTACCTTTGGCATCTCTTCCTCGTCAGCCCACATGTAACTATTATCGATAACACCGTAACCCAGGTCAGGTTTGCCGGCATTGCTCGCCCAGCTGAGGCACCGCTGTTTTCTCAGCTGTCGAGCAAAGAATGTATCGAAAATACTACAGCAACTATCGCTGCCGAGGTTTCCCAAGGGAATGTTAGCGTATCTACAATAGTGCACTCTCTCGGGATAGTCTATGACCAAATTCATCAAGAAACTGGTGAGGGCATTGTCCGCAGCCTTCTTTTCCCACTGGAAGGCGGGCAACGCGTGGTTCTCCAGTAAGTTCTGGAATGGAGCAACGGGGAAGCTGTTAATGCCACTCATTTTCTTGCAGAGCGTGGCCAACGGTTTACTGCAATCGGTCAGCACTACAGTCGGTCCTGCCTTCTTTTGGGAATACTCGCTGAGACTTCTGCTCGCGAGATCGAAGGCCTCCTGTTCAGTCCCGACGTAAACAACCTCAAAAACACACTCAGACTCAAGGTTGAGCTTTGCGTAGTCACCTGACCCCTCAGCGTCGCTCATTAAATCGGCGAACTTATTCTTGAGATATTTGGTTGAGACGTCGTTGTCCACGTTCTTCTTCAGGTTATTTTTGTGTAAAAACATTTGGACCTTCGACGATAAGTCGATACTCTGGGTTCCTTCGTCGTCCACGTCGCCTGTATTATTCAAGTAGAACAGCGCAACAACTCCCCTACCCGACTGCTTCGTGAGTTCGTCCTGCAGCGCTTTCAACCTCTTGCTGATCTTCTTTCCCCCTTTCTGCTGCTGCAAAAGTTTCTGCTGCTCCTTCTCCTGCTCCTGGCTGAGGGTACCGCCAGTCGACGACTGAAACAAATAAATTTGCTTGAGCTGAGCAGCTTGGGCAGAAAGGTATGGGTTCGAGGGCTTGCTTACTCGCTCGAGATCTCCGAGCGCGTACGCCTTACTGGCCTCAACCTCCTTCCTTCTGTACCTGCTCACTTGGCTGACGCACCCAAGCTGGGTCAGGACACTAAAAGAGAGCGGCATTTTGGTCTCATACACTCCCTCGATAACATCATTGTCGAAACTTCTTGGATCATTCAGGTTCTTCTGGAAGCGATGTTCGGGCATTGTGACCTCGTACAAGTTGGTAGCCTCTCGGGCGTGCGGCAAATCGCGTTTAACGTTTTTGTAACCCGCAGTCCTACCCTGGCTCCTGTTGCAGTCGATGTAAATCGTGCGGGGCACGGTGAAGCTGACTCGCTGGATCTTGTCATTGTTGATCATGACCCAAGCAAAGAACTCTCCAGGCGTGTCGAACGACTCCCTGATCTCGATCACGTGCCACTCGCCGTGCGTTAAGGTCTGCGCTGCGTCCTTCAAGTACCCTGCCACACCACCACCTAGTTTAACTTTCTTTCCTCCGTTAGCAAGCTCCGAGTTAAGGTCTCGTGCGAAGGAGCTTCGGGACCTGCGCTCTTCGCGCCGCTTCATTCGCCACTGTCGTTTGCGCTGATTCAGCCAGCTGTCGAAGCTGTCCTTGGTGACCTCTGAACTATTAAAGTCGAGGTTGACCTTCTTCTCCGGGGTGATAGTGGTAGCTGTGCTGCTCACAGTGCCACTCTTCACTTTTAGTTTCTTCCGCTTGGTTCGGCTGTGGACCACAGGGCGGTTAGGAGCTGCCTTGTTGCCCCCGAACAGAGTGTCTTCGATGTCGCCAAGCTCTGGCTCAGATGAGGAGCCTGCATCTCCCTCCAGGGCATCGCCTGCGTCGACATCGTCGTCGTCAGAATTAACTGCCATCTTGTTCGATATTGAGCCCGTGATGGATGATTTGCTGAACGTGGCCTTAACTCCGTCGTCCAGCTTCGTGAACATTGACGTGATGGACTTCTGCTTGAAAGAATCCTTGTTCCTCCTGACGACCTTGGTAAGCCACTCCGGGTGAACAACTCGAGGACACGGATTATCCACATTTTGTAAGGCCGCAGGGATGGTGATGATCTTCTGAATCGTCTTGGCGAGACGATCGCGGTAGTAGTCCCAGTCCAATATGCTGCGGATGTCGAATTCCACCATGCCGGCGTCCTTGAGCCAACGTCGCAGGTAAGTCTTCATGACGGCCGGCTCCGCACGGAATATGGCCACGGGAATCGCGCGATCCGTCACGGGTGCGCCGTAGGGCCGCTCCGCGATGATAAATTTGCAGTTGAGCCCTTTGTCCTGAATCATTTCTTTGCCAAGGAATTCTCCCAGCCTCCGGGCTGTTGTCAGCGACGTCCCCTTCTGATCCCCGTAGTCCTCCAGCGTGCGGGACATGCTCCGGTTCTCGCTAATAAGCTCAAACAACTCGTCCGTGTCTAATGATTCTCCCTGCGTGTCAATGACATCAAGCCAGTGGTTGGCAATCTGGGCCACCGAGTCATAGCAAGTCTCCAAGCTGTCACCGTCCAAAAAGTGCTTAAAAATCTCGCCCTGAAACGCCTTGATGAGCTCGAGCTCCCCCCTCCTCTTCAACTCGAATCCCTTCAGCTCACTCAAGCCGCCTTTCATGTCGAAAACGGCGTATCGCTTCTTCAAGAGCTTTCCCTCCTCAGTAGACGCCGGCAGAATCATGGCCTTGTAGGGACCATCAACCTCGAAGTAAATACTGCACTCGCTGCGCGTGGTGTAGGCCCGTGACTTCTTGCTTTTCAGAGATTGGTACTGGTGGTTGCTGTAATTCTCCGCCACATCACTATTCAACATGCAGCAAGGGTACTCGAGCTTAAGCTTCTTGCCGTTCTTGGCAATGAAGGTAAATTTATCGGGAAAAGACTTTGGCAAAATGCACCAAATTCCATCCGTGTCGAGCTCCAACGGGCGGCCGATCTGTTCCACGAGCTCGCGCGCCTGGGTGATCAGGTTCGCTCCCGTCAGCGTAACAATCCCGGCCATTTCCATGGACCGCCAGCGAGCACCCTTACGCATTACGTAGCCGTAGAAAGAGTTCAGAATGCACTTATGGGCCACCTGTAGACTGTCGTTGACGAGTGCCTTATTCGCTGCCATTTTGTAAGCGGCAATATCGCCGCTTACGTCCGCTTGCGCCTTCTTTATGTTCCACTCTTTCGTCGCTTTCTTGAGCTTGTAGCGGGTATCGCGGAAGTTTCGCACGGTCTCAATGTAAAAGTCGTTCTCGCGCATGCAGACGGTGTCCTTCCGGATTTCCTCCTTGGTAACCTTGGTCTTCTTGTATACCTTGTGACTGTACTGTTTCAATCGGGAGGCAACAATCTTGGCTTGCTCATGCTTGTCATGCTCGTGGAAGGGCCTCCCATCAACAACCTCGTACTGAAGCTGGCTCAGTGCACGGTCGTACTCCGTCTTCGATGCAGGGTTGTAGTCCCCCCTCCAGATCCACTCCATTTGGCGCTTGCATTTGTTCTCCTCCTGGTTGAAGTCGCACGCGGCACAGGTGGCCTCATCGACTATGGCACCTGGCTGGAGGCGGTTCGTCAGAATGATGTTTGGGTACATAGCCCCGACATCTAAGTGATAGATATAGGGCTCCTCCTCTCTCACAGGTTTGTCTCTTAGGAGCTCCAGGGCCTCGACGATCTCGCATCGAACTTCGTCGTAGTTGACAATTTCAGTCTTATCGTAAGCGTTGTCTCCGTCGCCCTCGACCTCGATGAAGAAGGAGAGGTCCCTGTCGATGTTGTCGATGAGCTTTTGAAGGGCACTCGGGACCAGGTTGAATTTGTTCTTGATGTCGTCTCGGTAGACGCCCGTTTCGAGGCACTCCACGTGGCCTCCGATGTAGGTCTCAGCCTCCACCAAATGGCCGTTGTGGAACTTGGTCAAGGGGTCAACGTGCTTGTTAGGGCAGATGATGTTTCCCTTGAAAGCCTCCACTTGAAGAAGAGACTCGCACAGCGTGCCGCTGCCCTTCCTCAACACATCCTCTGGGTTCATGGGGATTAAAGTGCACAGAGAAAAGATGAACAGGTGAACGTACTGGTCGTACAGATAGTACGTGGCCACGGCGTCACTGACAGAGTACGACGCCATGTGGACGGGCCGCTCCCGGGCGAACCGGACCATGTCCTCGGGGTCGATCTCCACGGGATCGTACTTCAACTTCGCCTTGGTGACCGCCTTGAGGCCCTGGGATCCTTGGGGCAGGTAGCTGTCGCGGCGGACCCAGCTAAATGCGTCCATGTGAACGCAGCACCTCCCTCGATATTCCTCCCCATTGCTTCCCCCTTGTTTTTCCACTCCGAGCTCCTTGGCCATGGACAGCCCCATCTTCTCAGCCCTGGTCTCCAGGAAGGGCCAGTCGAAGAAGTCTCCATTGTAGGTGACGATTACTTGGGGCCGGAGCTCCTGCACGTGTGAGAAGAAGCGGCGGATCAGATCCTCCTCTGATTTCTCGTTGAAAATTTTGAAAGGCCCCGGGAAGGCCGGCTTGGGGTTGTACTCGAAGTCCTCGATGTCCTCACTGACAATGTCGCGGCTGATGATTAGGTATCCCTGGCCGTCGATCATGTAGGAAATCATGTAAATCTCGTCGTTCTCGGCGTTGGGGAACTTGAGGGCGGCCTTAGTACACTCGATGTCGAAGGCCAGGACCTTGGGCTTGGCCACATCGTCCGTGGAGGAGAGAGTCAGGGAAACGTTCTTGTTCTCGATCTCAAGAACCTCGTAGAACTTTCCGGCCCTGATGTCCATGTCGATGCATGTCCTGACGAGGAAGGGTACATCGTACTCTCTGATGTCGCAGAGGAGGTCCATTACGTTGTTGTTGTTGTTGCTGCTGTTGTTGTTGATGTTACTATTGCCTTCACTGGATCCCGATCCGTTCGATCCTTTCTCCATCTGTCGCCGGATTACGGGGAGGAGTTCCCGACGGACCTCCATCAGCTCGCTCACGTTCAGGAACGACAGCTTCATGTAAGTGCGCTTCTTACCGCTGAGGTGGTTTGACATATCGAGGTCCTCCTTTTTACACTCGTCCACCTGGATGTTCTGGGACTGGAATCGGCGAAGGAGGAAGGTCTTGGCGTCGGGAATGTACGAGTCGTCGGACAGAGCCACGTAGAAGTACGGTCTGTAGTATATTGTGGATTTGAAAGTCTCCCTGGTTTGAGTGAGGAAGTAGAGATCCAAGCCGGATTGGCTGTTTCCGTCAGTTGTAGGGGTGGTCTATGTTTGTGTTTGCGTTTGTGTTTTTGCAGTGATGGTTTAGTTATTTGAGTTATTGTTATTGGTGTGGTTAGTCTTTGCTTTGTGAAATGCAAATACAGATACAAATACAAATACAAATACAAATACAAATACAAATACAAATACAAATACAAATACAAATACAAATACAAATACAATACAGACACAAAAACAGACGCAATGACATCCTCGTGAAGTCAGCCTTCCGTGACGCCTTTCGCAAATCCTTCACAAATCCTTCACAAATCCTTCACAAATCCTCACAACCCCACTGCGCCCACTCACCGTCTGAACCATGTTAAATAGCCAACCCTCCCTTGTCTGAGGGCCTAAACTCGCATTGATCTCCTTTCCGCCGAATCTCTCGTAACCGAAACGCGAGTCGAGCGCTTCGCCCGCCCGGCGCCGCGACTCGCGCTGTTGAGCGAGCCAGTCGTCCTTGTCGGATTGCGAGAAGGTGGAGGTGTTTTCACTAGAGTATCCACGGTTGCTGGACCGGGCAGCTCCCATCTGTCGTTGGTACGCTGACTGGCTGTTACCCTTTCTCATAGCTTGTCCAAAGACGGCGCCATTGCTGCTGTTGTTGTTTCCCGGTTTGTAACGGCTCATACTGTCAAAAAACTTGGCTGCTAAGTTTTGGCGCTTTCTTCGTGAGGTTTGTCGGTTTCAAGGTTTTCTGGATAGTTTTCGGCAGTAAAAAGGTCAGCCGAAGGTAATTGTTGAAGCTAAGCGCCTAGAATCACTGTTTTAAATTGGTTTAAGTTTGCGTGTTGTACTAGACTAACAAACGATCCATCATAGTGTGGGAGCACAAAAATTGCCCCCTCCGACCAACGACACCAAATACAACGCCTTCCTATTAATTCGTGTTTCGCAACCCAAGTGAATTCCCTTCTGCTGCAGAGAGGTAGGATGATATTTGACAGACCCGGAGGGTACCACCCCAGTAAACTCATATTTCGTTTTGAGTCCCCTCTTCATTTTGAGTAAGCCCTCCCCCCACCACACTAACCCTATCCCCTCGCAGGTCGAAAAGAATGAGCAACGATGATGGTCAGCTGGAAGACCGTAAAGATTTCTCGGCTGATGTAGAGAAGGCACTCCCCGAGAGCACGGCGCTTGCAAAATCGGATTTGTCTTCGGCCGTGGATTTGCTTATGGCGCTTGAAAAGAAATGCAGGGTGGGAAACGATATTGCGAGCCTCAAGAAGGTGTGTGAGCACGCAGTAAAGGTGTGCGCTGAGGTTGGTGACTGGGATAAGATGGTGCATACGCTCAACTTTGTGGCTAAAAGGAGGAGTCAGAAGAATGGTGCTATTGGGGAGGCTGTGAAGGAGGGGATGGCTTGGATCGAAAAGTGCCCGGAATCAAATGACAAGAAGAAGGTGAGTTCCGTTATCCTGATTTTAGCAACTTTTCGCTTCTATTCTCTGGCTCCCTCCCGCTTTGCTTTTCTTTTCCCCTTCAGGCAGAAAGAAAATGCTCACACGCATTTTTCTTGCTCCCTTGACTCAGAAATTGGTGGTGTGTCTCCGCGAAATTACAGACGGTCGAATTTTTGTGGAGGCGGAAAGAGCTCGGCTGACGAAGCAACTAGCAGACATGCTGGAGGGGGAGGGTAATATTGTTGAGGCAGCAGATGTGATTCAGGAGGTTCATGTGGAGACGTTTGGATCTCTCTCAAAGCTTGAAAAGGTGGAATTCATATTGGAGCAGGTGAGTTGAGTGGTTTCCGGTGGTGTCCCGGGGGGGGTTCCCTGAAAGATATCATGTTTGTGTCACACTTGTCGATTTGATGTTTCACGTACCCGTCGATTTGTCGATTTGATGTGTCGCGTACTCGTCCATTTGATTTCTCACTCCCTCTTGTCTTAATCCACCAATTGAACCACAACGTATCTCGGCGAAGGTCCGGCTTGTTCTTGCCAAGAAGGATTGGATTCGCGCATACATTGTGAGCCAGAAGATTAGCAAGAAGGTGCTGGAGGAGGCCAAATTTGCACAACTGAAGATTCGATACCACCGCCTCATGCTCGAGTATTACCGGCACGAAAAGAATTGCTTCGAGCTCGCTAAGGCGTACCACCAGATTTACAAGACTCAGAAGGGCTCTGAGGAGAACACCACTGTTGAGGTTTGGGGGGAATCGTTGAAGAGTTTTGTGTATTTCCTTATTTTGAGCAAACACAGCAATGAGCAGCAGGATTTGCTCCACCGCTCGCTAACCACTGAGAAGGAGAGTCTCCTGCAGATCCCGGAATTCCACGCCTGTCTGAATCTCTTCACCACCAACGAGATAATTCCCTTTCCTTTTTTGAACCAGGGGACGCTCGAGGACCTGCCCGCTCGCACAGAGAATGGTGAGGAGTTGGCGGCGCATTTTGCTACAACCTTGCACCAGCGTGTCGTGCAGTACAACATCCGGGTGGCGGCCAGCTGTTACACGAGGGTCACAGGAACTCGTCTTGCTCAGCTGCTGAGTTTGGAGGGCGGGGTGCTAGAGCGGGAGCTCAGCGCCATGGTCAGCGATGGGGATCTCTACGCGAGGATCAACCGGCCCAGTGATATTGTCTGTTTTGAGAAATCCAAGAGTCACGAGGAGCGACTTTCGGAAGTGGGAAGTGATCTGGATAAATTGCTCAGTCTCTGCAACGATACTACTCATCTCATCGCCAAGGAGATGGCCAGGTGAAGGAATAAGCGATGCCGTCAATAAAATGCCTGAACTGTAGTGTGTTTTTGCCATGACAAATTCTCTCCTTTTGCAACTTGCTTATTGAACAAATGTATCCCACCTAATGAGAGTAGAAGGAAAAAGGAAAAACTTTTCTCGCTCCTTGCGAACAGATCAAAACTTTGAAAAAAATTGAAATTTCGTTTACTTAAATACATTTTTGATATACAATTTTCTTTAATATATATTATTTATATATTTATTATGACTTTTTTGAATTCAATAGTTTTCAATAAATTAACGAATTTTATTATTTTTTGATAGTAATAATAAAGTTTTTGAATATATAAATTTTAATATATTAAATAAAATTATTTAAATTTTTTTATCTATTCTATATAATTATCTTAATAAACAATATCATAAAAGAAAATTTGCATTCAAAAATGTATTTAAGTAAACGAAATTTCAATTTTTTCACTTAGTCGAAACCACTAGCGAAACCACTAGTCGTTTATTTATTTTTTATTATCTAACAGTTGTTTTTTTGTTAAAGTAAAGTTATTTAGTCGTTCGTATCGTGTTGTAGTGGTAACGTGGCCCGTAACCTAGTCTGTTGCCGTGGCGGTGAGTGTAAAATAAATAAAACTCCTCCTGGATGGCATCTGAAAAAGATACCAAAAACGAACACACCTGTTAGGTAGTTTTCCCTAAAGCTTGTTGCTTTAATAAACATTTATTTACACGACAAGGTTTCTTCAATCCCTCAATCCCTCCGTTCACAAATTGTTCCCATCACTCGTTTGTTTGCGAGTTCAGATATTTACAGGCTCTCCCTTGGCGACAATGGCACCTCCAGGGGCGGCATCATAGTCGGGTTTGTTTGAAACGGCGGCAAACTCGATATCCGTGGTGGTCCCTCCGGAAACGTGGGCGCCTACGTAGGCTGGAGGTCCTACATAACAGAGCAAGACGGGCAACAAAGTGAGACCGTTCAAGACGCCGAAGATGACAGTGAGGAAGAACTGGATGAACATGGCGCGGAAGACGTAGCTTTTGCTGACGCTCAAGACGACAACAGCCAGGAAAGTGGATATGGCTCCGTTCAGGACGGGACTGCCAATATCCGTTAAAGCTTCGATGACCCTCTCGGTCCTGTTGTCTCCCCCTTTGAGCATGAAGCAGTGTCCGATATGGGCACTGTAGTCGACGGCAAGTCCCACGGCCAATGTCAAGTAGATGACGCTGACGTTGTCGATGAAGAGTCCGGCAACGTGCATGGCACCGAGAATCTCTGCGATAGCGACTGCTACGGAGATCAGTACCAGCGTAGCAGTGACTGGGTGGGCTATCAAGATGAGAGTGATAATAAAGACCGCTACCATGCACAAGGCTACGTTGACCACCATCTCGTGCTCGATGATGACATACGTCTCCCAGGTGGTGAATTGATATGTGTAGGCGTAGGCAGGGAAGTCCCAGGTGGCAATCTCCTCGCGGATCTGCTGCATTGCCTCAACTTCCTGGGCGGCAATGTTGTTGATTCTTCCGTCGAAAACGGCACCCATCTTGGTGGTCAGGATATTCGTGGTTGATCCTTCCTCGAAAACGATACTGTCGCTGAACCTTCCCCCAGCTCCGCTCAACCAAAGTTGTAGGTTCGAATAAAACTCGGCCTCATCAGTCGACAGACCATTGGCATCGAGCTGCACTCCAACGCATCCACCGTAACAATTGGCAGCCAGGAAACCGGAATACTCGTCAAACCAGCTCTCAAAGTTGGGTCCCTTGGTGTCTTGCAGATGGGCCTTCCCCTCGAGCCTCGTGGACACGTCTTTGAGGCTTGCCTGCTTACTGAAGTAGTTGAAATTCTCTGTGACGATGCTAACCTTTGTTCCATCACCCGAAAAATACTTCTCGTTGATATCGAAGGTGTCAAGAATGTAACTTCCATCCGGAATGAAGGATTTTTGATTCGATTTGACTTCCATTTGGGAAGAAATGTTGAAGCACAAGAAGGATCGAGATTTGACCGGCAACGGCGTCAATCACCCCAACGACTTCGGCCATCGGATCTACGCTCAAGTTCTGTCGTGTTTGTTGATTCCTCAGGCTTTAGGGGCGCCCGAAAGATAACTCTCTGGTTTCCAGTTGGTCCGGCAGTTGTACTGCCGGACCTCCGCAAGGGGCAGCAGTACAACTGCTGCCCCAACTCGCTTC
>ERZ651776.3918-NODE-3918-length-14220-cov-5.443400_pt1 | contig 14220 bp, 20 predicted proteins | sample MGYA00514761_ERZ651776 | MGnify/ENA metagenome assembly ERZ651776 | reverse complement strand
AAAAAATTATGTTTTAATTCTGCTTAGGCATGCGTAATAATGTTTATTTTATATTTTTAAAAATAACCATTCCCAATAATTTTATTCTCTATTTAAAATTATAATAATTATGAGTTCAAATGATATAATACAATGGTCACCAAACTATTGTTTGAATTGGTCTGATTTTCAGGCAGAATCCAACCCTGCAATTTATGAAGATTCTCATAGTTTTATCAAATATGGTTTTACTTGGATAATTGATTCTGATAAATTAAATGAAAATGTCGTATTTTTAATTAATGAGATTAATGTTTCTGTTGAATTTCATCCTTTATTATCTTGGGTTAGGGAATCTGAACTTAATGATGATCTATTACATCATGAACAAGGTCACTTTGATTTGGCTGAAATGCTTAAGAGAGAATATGATAAAACATTGAAAAATAAATTTTACAATAAATCTTTTCCTACGAGAGGTCAAAATGAATCCCAACAAAAACAATTTGCAAAAGAAGATTCATCTAAAATGATTTCTACTGAAATTGATAAACTAACTAAAATTTTAAGAAAAAAAAGAAATGATTATGATCTAGAAACTGAATATGGTCATAATATCTTAAATCAAAGTAAATATGATGAAATTTTTAAAAATTTAAATTCTACTTTACCCTTATAATTAATTTTTAATTTGTTCTATTGATAATTTTATTTTCTGGAATTGAATTTATGTAATTTACTAAACTTCTATAGTATTTTAAATGGAAATCTATATCTTTAATCTCTGTCTGTTTTAATTCTTCTAATTCTGGACCAAAATCTCTTTTATCTGTTTGAATATGATTCAGTGTTTTTTCATTAACTTCTATCATATGAAATAAACTGTGTAATACTTCTCCTTTCTGAAGTGTTCTGTCGCAAGATTTTTGTAATAATAATTCTACCCAATCCATGTATATTTTTATGAAATTATTATATCTCCTCTAGACTTGATTAATTCCAACTTTAACTGTATTTTTTTTTAGTTATTTTGTATGCCTAATCTTTCTTTATTTTCTTTTGTCTATCTGCAATTTCTTTATTTCTTTCAATATCTGAATGAATTTCAACATGTTGGTATAGGTCTTCTTTTGAATCAAATATTTGTTCACAATAGTAACATTGATGCATTATCTAATTATGTCATTATTGCTTTTATGCATTTCATTTTATCTTATAAGGAAATTTTCTCTAATTTCTATTTCATTTAAAAAAACGTAAAAATATTTTTTCTTAAGGTTTATTCTCATATCTTAAAATAAGTTAAAATTATTCAAGATGTTTGAATTTCAATTTCAGAATTACATGATGGATATTTTCCAGTTTCATTTTTTACTTGCCCCATCAATTCTATTTTTTCTTGTTTTTGATTATTTGTAAATACTCTTTGGTAGAATGCTGTTTTTTGCATGCATTCGTTGCCATCAAATTCTTCATCCAAATATTTGGTAAATGTATTTTCTAGGTTACTTGTCTCTCCAATAAATATTGGTTCCTTACTTCTGTTATACAATACATAAACTCCTGGTATCGATTTAACAAATTTAGCACTTTCTAACCACACCCTCATTTTATCATCAAGTAATTCCATAATTCTTTTAGTTTTATTAGATATTAAAACGATGTTGGAAAATCTTGTATATCACAAGAACCTCCATGCTTTTAATACCTAAAAGCGAGTTGATCAATCCTGTCTCTTTTAGAAAAATTTCCCGATCAATTTACCCCTAGAAAAATTCAAAAAAATATTATTAATGAAATTGAATCTAAATTACAATCGGGATATAAAAAAATAATTATTTGTGCTCCAACTGGAGTGGGAAAATCCCTAGTTGGTGCAACCGCTTCAAACTATTTTGATAGTTCTTTTACTGTTACTGCATCTAAACATCTACAAGATCAATACATCAAAGATATTCCATTTTTAAAACCAGTTAAAGGTAAACAAAACTTTCCATGTCTAAAATTAATGTCATCTGAAAAAGTTGATAATGATCGGGTAGCAATGCATGAGGGTTTAACTTGTGATAAAGGACAATGTCAAGAAAGAATCAATAAAAATGGAAAAGAAATTGTAAAAATTTGTGATTTTAAACCTACAATTAAACAAATTGAAGATAACACTCAGGATTCACTATCTTGTCATTACTATCTTCAAAAATATGATGCATTAGTTTCAAAGCATTCATTGTGGAATTACCATGCGTTTTTTACAATAATGAAGTACAACAAAAAATTATTCGCTGATTATCTTGATAGAAAAGTTACTGTATTTGATGAAGCTCATAAAATTGAGGATCAAATAATACAATTTGTAGGATTTGATATTTTTGCTGGACAAGTGGACGAATGTAATCTAAATCCAGAAAAATATGATTTTAGAGATTTGGATTCCATGATTCAATTAACTGATGATATTGCATTTTCTTATGCTAAAAAAATTAAAGATATCAAAGAGAGCCCTGTATTCCAAAATAACCCTGATTTTGAATTAATTACAGGATTGGAAAGACGTTACGATAGAGCTGCTCAGGCTAAAATTGATATCATTGAAGATAAGGATAATTTCATAGTCAATGATCCTGTGAAAGACATCAATGGTAATTTTAGAACTATTTCTGTAAAACCAATTGATGTTTCAAAATTTGCTCATGAATTTTTTGATACTGAATATCAGATATTCATGTCTGCAACAATTGATCATTCTAGTTTTTGTGAAAATATGGGACTTGAAAAAGATGATGTTGCATTTGTAGATACTCCTAAATCTCCATTTCCAATAGATCATAGAACAATTGACCTACTCAATATTCGAAGATTGAGTTATGGTTCTACTGAAGAAGATGAATTAGAAGTCATAAAAACAATAGATAGAATTTTAGATGAACATTCTGATGAACGTGGATTAATTTTAACATCATCAATTCCAAGATGTCATAAAATTATTCGATATTTGTCTCCTAAAAACACTAAAAGAATTCGCTTATGCCATAGTAAAAATAAAGATGATAAAACTCAAGATGAAGTAATTTCTGAACATTCTTCTGATCCTACTGGTGTTTTGTTGTCTTCCTCTCTATGGGAAGGGGTTGATTTGAAAGACGATTTATCTCGATTTCAAATTATTGCTAAAGTGCCTTATCCAAATTATACTGAAAAAAGAACTAAGGCTAAAATGAATAAATTCCCCTTATGGTATACTTCCCAAACATTAACTAAATTACTACAAGGATTTGGTCGTTCAATTCGTAGTGATGATGATTGGGCTAAAACATATGTTTTAGACACTTCTGTAAATAATGTATTTTTCAAAGGCCAACAAATGATACCTAAGGCATATTATGATGTTTTAGGTATGGATGAAGATTAATTTTATTTACATCTGAGATTATTTTATTAATTTTGTTGAATGTCTATACAAATCATGAAGATTTTTGCCATCTAACTCTTGTTCATTTTGATTTCCATCAATTTCTGTTTCATGTAGTATTTGATCAAAATTGTAATTTGTTTCATCCTTTGTAGTGTTTACATTATTTTCTTTACCTTCTTCTAACAAGTTTATTTTTTTTAATTGTTCTAACACATCTATGTTACAATCATGCCATAATTTTATTGATTTATCGATACTTTGCTCATCATTAAATTCTGGTGACTTTTCAATCATTTTATTACTTAATGATAAAATCTGTTTAGCTAAAAATAATGGCCTCGTTTTAAGATTGGTGAATTCTTTAAAGCATTTATCACAAACTTTGATGATGTATTCTGGTTGAATTTTTCTAATAATTTTATCTCCATGTTCACATTCATACATTTCTGAATTATTCAATGCATATTGTATTGTTATAGATAATTTATTATTTTACGAAAAAATTTATTTTTTTAATTGTTCACTAGCATAATATTCCAAACAGTTTGGAATCCATGCATGTATGAACAATGCAATACTCATTTTCATTGCTCTTTTCCAATGATGAGTATATGATACACTATTGTTTTCGAGATGTCTCATAAAATTTACATTTTTTGACAATATTTAAAGTTTAATTATACTTAATATTATTAATTTTATATTAAGTATTACTAATTTTATTAAGGATTTGCATAGGTAACTGCACCATTTGCAGCAGAACCCACAAGTGTTGCAAATTTTGCTAAGGCGCCAGTAGAATAATTTGGATTTGGTTTCTTCCATTCTTTTTTTCTATTTTCTAACTCTTCACTTGATACGTGAAGATCAATAATGTTTGTTTCAGTATCGATTGTTATTTTATCTCCATTTTTGACAAATGCAATAGGTCCTCCAACATATGCTTCTGGAGCTACGTGTCCCACCATAAATCCACGAGTACCTCCAGAAAATCTACCATCTGTAACCATTGCAACTTTCTTTCCTAATCCTTGACCTACAAGTGCAGCAGTTGTTGCTAGCATTTCTCTCATTCCTGGTCCGCCTTTTGGTCCTTCATATCTAATTACAACAACATCTCCTTCATCAATTTCTCCCTTGGATACTGCATCAAATGCTAATTCTTCTCTATCATACACTTTAGCATTACCTGTAAATTTAGTCATCTCTACACCGGCTGTTTTTATTACTGCTCCTTCAGGTGCAAGAGTTCCTTTTAGAACAACTGCAGTACCAACTTCGTGTATTGGATTTTCAATTGATCTCACAATATTTTGTTCTGTATTTGGTAATGTGATGGAATTTAGATTTTCTTTAATTGTTTTCCCAGTCACCGTTATGCAATCTTCATTTAGCAATCCTTTCTCCAATAATTTTTTTAATACAAATGGTATTCCTCCAATTCTATCCAATGACTCCATTACATAATTTCCTCCAGGTTTCATGTCTGCTAAATGAGGTGTTTTCTTTCTAATTCTTTCAAAATCATCATATGTTAAGTCAATATTTACCTCATTTGCAAGTGCAAGTAAATGTAATATTCCGTTTGTTGAACCTCCAACAGAATTTAGCATCATAATTGCATTTTCAAATGCTTCAAAAGTTAAGATTTCTTTAGGTCTAATATTCATCTCTAATAGTTTAGCACATGCAACACCTGAATCATACACCATTGTGTTTCGTCTGTCATCCTCTGCAGGTGGACTGGCACTACCTGGTAATGCTAAACCAATGGCTTCTGAGATTGATGCCATTGTATTTGCAGTAAACATACCTCCACATGAACCTGCATTTGGACATGCTACATTTTCAATATTTTTTAAATCTTCAAGAGATAATTTTCCGGCATCATACGCTCCTACAGCTTCATAAACATCCACTACAGTGAGCTCTTTTCCATCTAACATTCCTGGCTTAATTGTTCCGCCGTATACGAACACTGATGGAATATTTAATCGAGCCATTGCCATCATTGTTCCAGGTAAACTTTTGTCACAACCAGCAATCCCTACCAATGCATCGTATTGATGAGCTCTTACCATTAGTTCAATTGAATCTGCAATAACTTCTCTAGATACTAGTGATGATTTCATTCCTTCATGACCCATTGCAATTCCATCACTTACTGCTATTGTTGAAAATTCTCTAGGTGTTGCACCCGTATCTGATACTCCTCGTTTAGCTTCTAAAGCTAATTGTGGAAGATGAATGTTGCATGGAGTTGCTTCATTCCCAGTGTGACATACACCGATAAATTGTTTTGATAAATCATCATCGTTTAATCCCATAGCTTTGTACATTGCTCTATGTGGTGATCTAGCAGTTCCTTCTACAACATTTCTACTAGATATTTCCATATAGGAAAATTGCAAATTGGTATAATTTAGAGTTTATTGAAATTCTTGACATCTGATGATATTTTTAGGTCATCATAACCCTTAAGTTGAAATAAAATTTAGCATTTTTATGTCATTTAGAATTCATAAGTTGAAATGTGATAATGGTCATTATACTAATGCCGTCGTTGCTGAAAATGAAACTCTTGAGGAAAATCTAAAAAAATTCACTCTTAGAAGTATGTGTAAAAGCTGTTGTTTACCATTACACAAATGTTAGTTATTTCTTAAATTTTATTGATTTAAATTGTAAATGTTTGATTTTTAATTTATGAGTGATAAATCAAAAATGGAGCAAAAAGCTCTAGAGTGCCCTGTTTGTAAAAGTAACAAAGCCATGATTGCTGGTGAGAATGTTAAACTAAGTGGAAAATTTGAAGATAAGGAATTTCTAACAACTGAATTAACTATTTTAAAATGTACAAAATGTGGATTCTACATGTTATTTGATAAAATGGCTCAATTTACCACTCAAGAAGAATCTAAATCTTGATTAATTCACAGGTTGAATTCTTCTAACATTTTTCCTGTATTCTTCATTTTGAAAATGTTCTTCACACACTAGCCAAATTAACTCATTATCATCTCTTTTTCTAAATTCTATGAAATATTTTTCTGGTTTATCGCAACATCTTTTCATCTTATTCACTATTCATTATGTTAATTGCAATAAAAAATTTTCTTATTTCATTATTTGTTGATTATCTAATTGATTCAAATATTCTTGAATTTGTTCATCTGTTTCTCCTCCAAATGTAATTAGTATTTTATCATCTTCAATAATTTCATAACTTCTAATATCTGATACTAATTCTCCATTAATGAAATATTTTAATGAATATTCATCATTTGTACAAAATGATTTTCCATCTGGAAATACATAACATTGATCATCTATTCCTATTGATAATGAATTAAAGAGATACTCTAATTCTACTCCCGTTGCATGCTTGTGGATAGTTGTACCATCTCTGGATTCAAAGTGTATCCATGGGGATTTTATTTGATAAGCTGGTGCTGAGAAATCAAATTCATCACCAAATATTTTTACGAGAATTCCTGCATGTGAGTGTTCACTTCCTAAGGCTCCTGCATTTTCAGGTCCACCTGGTGCCTCAACAGTCATTGTCAAAAACAAAAATGCTGCATATCCAACAATAACAAAGATTACTGATAAAACACCTATTGCAATAAGGGTCTGTTTTCTTTTTTCTGCAGAATGTTTTGTAGCATAATTTTCACGTTTAATTTCACGTTCTTTTCTCTCTTTTCGACCCATGACCGTTCAAACTCTAAGATTTACCCCTATTAAACATTCAATCAAAACAATAAATAAAATTAAAAATTTATCTTCAATATGACATGTATTTTTTGTGATATATTGGCTGGAAAACGAGATGGTCATATTGTATATGAGGATGAAAATCACATTGCATTTTTAGATAAATATCCAATTGATGATGGACACACTTTGGTTATTCCAAAAAAACATTATGAGAGAATCACTGATATGGATTCCAATGACGTGGGAGAAATATTTTCAATTGTACCTAAAATTGCAAAAGCTGTCTTGTCTGGAGCAGGAGCAGATGCATTTAGTTTGGCACAAAATAATGGTAAGGCTGCAAAACAAATTATTCCTCATGTTCACATTCACATAATTCCTCGATACAATAACAAAGGAACTGTTTGGACAAAACGTCAAATTCCAACTGATGATGTATTATCTGAATTAGCTAAAAAAATTAAATCTGCTCTTATTTAGTGTGACCTGGATTATATCTTAAAATCGCACCAATCTTTCCTAAACTTGCTAACATATTCCCATGTTCAGCACTACCGGAAATGACTTCTAACTGTGATCCTGTTTTTGCAGCAATAATTTGTAAATAATCTACAATGTCTTGTTCATTAACTTCTGTATCCATGGCTTTACATTCTGGACAAGGGCTGTTTCGATACTCTGTTTTTTTTGGAATTACAAGTGGTCTTTCAACAATATCTTCTTGAATATGTTTACAACGTCTACATTGTGCTTCTACTCTATGCAAATTTGTATTATCTGTGATGAGTAATGTTTTGACAACATTATTTTTTAAAAATTCAATTACTTCTTGTAATCCGTAAGAACCTTTGCCTGTATTTGTATTGATTTCTCTAAACAAATCTTCAATGAATTTTTTCTCTTCCACTAATCTGAAACTACCTAAAATATCTCCTGATTTTGCAAATGCTTCTCTAATTCCTTCTGCTCCAGAATAACTTGCATCAATTGTATTGATGATATTATTTTGTAATCTATATTCTAGATAATTACCATTAATGAAATCTTCTTTTGTAGGTCCTGGCCCAGAAATAATTAATCCCTTTACTGGATAAATATCAATAAAATATTCTCTGGTTGTTTGAGCAACTCTATTGTAAAAATAACTTAATTCCATTTCTCTTAATTTTTGAAATCTTTTTGCAGATTGTCCACCTTGTCTATGTTTGCCTGCTACACCTGATCCTGTTTGAGATAAAACTTCAATTTTATCTCCATGCAGTAAACCCCAACCTGCATCTTTTGCATCTATAGCTAAAAATCCAATTAAGTTATCATCTTTTAGCATATCTTTTAAAATATCTACGTGGAAATGATCATCGCATCTGTATAGATATTGATTCAAATCTTTTGGAGGTTCAATTTCCCATGCAGTAACCACCTCACTTCCTAATGGGCCTCCTTCTTCTTGTGGTAATGCCCCACAAAAAACTACTAATCCTTTTTCAGGTGTTTTTTTGTACATTTTTAATTTTGAAACAACTTTTCCAAGTGAATCAACTACGTGAGATCTTGTTAGATCTGATTTGATATTATCTGCTGTTCCTTGTTCTTGTTGAAGCGAACTAATTATTTCATGAAGTTGTTTTCCTTTTGGAATGTATACTGTAATTAATTCGGTACCTCTACCTGCTTTTTTAGATAATTCCTCAAGGGTTTTTCTAATTTTATAGAGTTTAACTGAATCTTGTTTTTCTATGTTGATTTTAACCATTTGACATTGTTCCTAATTTTTGGACATTAATCAATGTTGATTGAATCTGTACTAAAAATTATAATTCATCAAACGTTTTTAGGAATACTTCTAAAGGTTGATTTCCACGAATTTTAATAATTTTTTGATCATTAAACACTAAAAATGATGGTGTTGCGTCAATTCCAATCTCTTTACCAAATTCATACATAGAATTAACTTTGTTTTGATATTTTTGATCGTCTAAACACTTGTTAAATTCTTCTGTGTTTAATTCTACTATTTGTGCAAACTTTGTTAATGCTTCTCTGGTAATCCATCCTGTTCTTTCTCCTGCCCAATTCTTGTAAAGTTCATTATGGTATTCCCAGTATTTCTGTTGATCCTGTGCACAATAACTTGCTTCTGCAGCTAATTTTGATTCATAACCATTTAGTGGGAAATCCTTAAAAATTATTTTTACTTTACCTGTTTTGATAAATTCCTCATTGATTATGTTTAATGTATTTTGATGAAACTTGTAACAATATGTGCACTGATAATCACCCCATTCTAATATTGTAATTGGAGCATCAATATTGCCCATAATTGGAGAACCATTTTTAATTAGTTTTTCAGACGTTAGTATTTCTGAATTATTAGAATTCGTCTCGTATCCAACAATAAACCCCCCTACTATAATTCCAATAATAATTGGTATTGACAAATAATATAATTTCATATTTTTTTGAGATTTTTTAATTCTAAATATCTTCGGTAATTTTTTTAACACTAGAATTCACAACTTTGAGTTTTTGAATATTATATCGATCAAAATGAAAACTTGGAAATAATTTACAAACAAGGGTGTATCAAAGAACATAAATAGATTCAACAAAATGTAATTTTAATGTCTAGAACTGAACAACTTAGTGTATCAAAAACAAGTGTATCAAAAATTGCAATTTTGGCATTGGCCATAGTATTTGCAGCAGGATTATTTGTTGTAGGATTTGATCAAGGACATATCTTTAGTTTAGTATATGGTGAACAAGCATTCGTTGATCTTACTATCCATGAACTTACTCATGATATGAGACATGCAGCCGGATTTCCGTGTCATTAGTTTAGTACTAGTTTGAAAAAAAATTATACTATTAATAAAACCCAGAATTCTTAATAATTTATGAAAACTATTACATTTATTACAATTGTACTAGTTTCTGGCGCTATAGCAGGCTTTGTTCATGGAACAATTAATTTTGCATTAGTTGAGCCATATTTAGATCAAGCAATTGGACTTGAAAATGAGAGTTTGTTTGCTTCAGGTGAGGCTGAAGATACTTTGGAATTTTGGGCAGAATATGAAAGTTATAGAATCTGGCAAAAAAGTGGGCAAGTTTTAGCTGGAGTTATCTTGGGACTCGCAATGGGTTCATTATTTGGAATTGTATATGCATTATCTAGAAATTCATTACCTGGTAAAAATGATGTAACTAGATCTGTAATTCTTGCTGGTATTATGTGGCTCACTATTTACATAATTCCATTTTTGAAATATCCTGCAAACCCTCCAACTGTTGGTGACGGTGAAACAGTTATGCTTAGAGCAATTTTGTATGTTTCATTTATTGCACTATCTGGAATCGGTGTAGTAATTTTTTATAAATTATCACAGAAACTTCAAAATAATAAAAAATATTTTGGATTATTTGGGTATGTTATTTTCATTATAATTCTATTTTTTGTAATGCCAGAAAATCCTGATGAAATAACTGCTCCAATGAACTTGGTTAATGAATTTAGATTTATGTCTGTTCTTGGAGTTTCTTCTTTTTGGCTATCTGTTGGATTGATTTTAGGATTATTTTGGAAAAAATTTGAAAAATAAAAATTATTTTAATTTCATGTTCTTGTTCTAGATACTGAGAACTAGACTATTCTGTTTAAATAGAATGATTAATTGATAAAATTATGTCAAGACGTCTTACACTGCCCCAATTAAAAAAATATGATATTGGGCAAAAAGTGATTGAAGCATTAGCTGATTCTGAATCACGTGCAATACTATTTTCAATTGTAAAGAAAGGTAGTACTGCAGCAGAACTCTCCGATAAATTAAAAATTCCCTTAAGCTCAGTTTACAAAAAATTATCTGATCTTGAAGAATTAACTCTGATTAAAGTTGAAAAATGGATGCTTTCTGATAAAGGAAGAAAGTACAAAGTTTACAGAAGTAGGATTAAACAGGCTGAAATTTCTATAAAAAAGCCTGAACCAGTTTTAATATTGGTATCTAATTAGATAAAATGTGTCAAAGAGGAGTATAATTCAACTTTCTGAGTTTGATATTACACAAAAAATTATTGAATCATTAAGCAACGTGTGCACACGCTCAGTTTTATTTGCTGTAAAAAATGAATCCAAGGACGTAACTCAAATTGCAAGTGAATTAAAAATATCTCTTTCAACTGTATACAAAACCTTGTCGACTTTAGAAGACCTTGCACTGGCTGAAGTTGACAGGTATGAGATATCTCCTGAAGGAAAAAAAATTAAACTTTATCGTAGCAGAATTGGCAAAGTTGAAATTGTTTTAGATGATCTTGAACCTACATTAAGTTTACATCCTAATCTAACTAATTCAAAATCTATTTCATAACTTGTTTTATGTTCTCATTCTATAGATTTAGAATAAACCAATAAAATTATCAAGTTCTTTAAATAATCTTAGCTAAAACTAATTTTTGAATTAAATGAACCAAAACATAATTCTCGCATTAGTTGCTGTATTTGCAATTGTTGGTGTTTCTACACTAGCAGTTTCTTTTACAATGACTGGTGCCCCGACAACAAATGAGGTTGAATATGTTACCGTTGATGCAAACGCAATTGACGTTGATTCCCTAACTATTGGATTTATTCCAGTTGAAAAAGCTGATGAATTAACTCCAAAAGCACAAGTTTTAGAAAAATTTTTAGAATCTGAACTTGGGATTGATGTTGAAGTAGTTGTTCCAACAAACTATGAAACCATTATTGAAGGAATGCGATTTGGTCATATTGATGCTGCCTTTATGGATACTGGACCTGCATGGATTACTCATGAAAGAACAGGTGCAGAAGCTGTATTGGCAGAATTAGTCAAGGGTAAGGTAAACTATCAAGCAACAGTTTGGACATCAGCAGACAATGATTCAATTAACACAATTGAAGACACTGTTGGTAAACGTGTTGCATTTACTAGTATTACAGGATCTTCAGGATTTGTAAGACCTATGGGTACTCTAGTAACTGATGGTCACATCAATATCGAAGGCAACGACATTGTTGCTTTAGAAAATGCACTTGCAAATAACTTTGAAAGTTATACATTTGCAGGTGGCTACAAGGCAGCATTAAATTTACTGTTAAATGGTGATGTTGATGTTGCATTTGGCTCAGATATTGCTCCAAAAAAATACCTTAGTTTAGATGATCAAGCAAAATTACGTCCAGTTACTACAATTGGACCTGTACCATCACACGTATTTATGGTAAGTTCTAGTATGTCTGAACTTACTAAAGACAATTTAGTTGATGCATTAATTGAACTCAATTATGACGAGCACAATTACATTCTAACTGATTTGTATGGTGCTGAGGCATTAGTTCCAACAACAACCACTATGCATATTGGTGAATTTGGAACCTTTATTGATGTCTTAACTGGTCTTGATCAAAAAATCCTAGACAAATATGATAAGAGCAAATAAAACCTGGCACATTTGAACTGATGTAAATTCAAATGGCCAAAAACCCCCCTTTTTCATTAATTTCTACAAGTAAAATTATTCAAATGAATGATGTTTGGACATCCTATGATTCTAAAAGTTATGCCTTAGAAGGAGTGAACTTATCTATTGATCGAGGTACAAATTATGCCATAGTTGGCCAATCCGGTTCAGGAAAATCCACATTACTAAAATTGATGAATGGTATGATGATTCCAAGTAAGGGAATTATCAAAATTGATTATTTGACTCCCAATATGAATAATAAAAAATTTAAAAAAATGATGCATACTATTGGTTATATTCCTCAAAGTTTAGGTCTTGTAAAAAATATTAGTGTAATGGATAATATTTTGATTGGAGCATTACCTCGATTAAATTTAATGCAATCTGTTTTGAAACAGTTTCCAGAAAATGAAATTCAAGAAGCAAAAAATATTTTAAAATTAGTTGGTTTATCTGGAAAAGAATCTAGAAAGGCGTACATGTTAAGTGGTGGTGAAAAACGAAGAGTTGCTATAGCTCGAGCATTGATGCAAAAACCTACAATTCTTTTGGCAGATGAAATCGTTTCAGAACTAGATCATGTTACATCTAGAGAAATAATGGATTTAATTTGCCAAAAGAATTACTACAAAGACTGGTTTCGACACTCAGAGGTATTCAACCCCGGGCTTGGCGGGACCGAGCTGCCGCTCCAGCGCGGGGTTGAACACCTCGTACACCACCGTCATCGGCTTCTGATCGTGCCAGAAGATGTAGTGCCGACCCCAGAACGGGCCCTCGCACCCGAATATCGCCGCCAACTCTTCGTTATCTCCCATGTACACCCGCCTCACCTCCCTGTACAACTCCACGTTGCCGCTTCTTAGATTGCTCCACATCGGGCTACTGCCGTCCACCATGTACCGTCGAAAGTCATCGCTGGACCACCACGACGCCGCGTACACCATCGGCACGTCCCCGTCCTTCGCCAGCTCACCGTCGTTGAGTTCGGCGTCTAGGTAGTGGTCGTCTGCGAAAAAGTCCCCGCGCGAGATGTGCAGTAAGACTTCGCGCTGGACCATGGGTCCGTCTATTAAGTCGCAGTCGTTCGGCATGCCGAGCCGCGACGCGGAGACGCCCGTCTCCGACGGCGACGGCACCGGCCCTTGACGCAGGCACTCCAGCCGCGTCTGTCGTAGCCTCGGGCACAGCAGTCTGAGATGGCGCGTCACCGAGCCGTCCGAGAGGAGTAGGATGCGCCAGGCTGGGGAGAGGAGCTCGAGGAGGGCGCCGTCCTCCACGGCGTCTTCCTCGGTGGCTTCGTACCGCGGGTCTATGCGATGCCAAGGGACCGAGTTGGGCTCGTCGCCGTCGGCGCACCACAGCGCTGAGTCGTCGTCGTCATCCCTCCTTGACGAAGCGGCAGCGCACTGACGCCTCGTTACGCGGTGAGTGGTGGTTGGGGACCTCGAGGACGCGCGTCGGCCTCGAGGGCGTGGCGATGGAGTTCCCGAGTTGAACGATGAAGACGCCCGCGAGGATGAAGTCGCACGCGAGGATGACGACGCGAGGGTCGTCGCGAGCGCCGCGCTCGCCATGGTCGGACGCCGGCGAGGCGCGTCAACAATGGCCTGCAACTC
>ERZ651776.3914-NODE-3914-length-14233-cov-4.577352_pt1 | contig 14233 bp, 11 predicted proteins | sample MGYA00514761_ERZ651776 | MGnify/ENA metagenome assembly ERZ651776 | reverse complement strand
AAGACGAAGACGAAGACGAAGACGAAGACAAAGACGAAGATGAAGACGAAGACGAAGACGAAGACGAAAACGAAAACGAAGACGAAGACGAAGACGAAGACGAAGACGAAGACGAAGTGAAAGAGGGGCAGGATATAGATGATGAGGGTATTGAGAGGAGGGGTGGGGGAGAGGGAGAGGGAGAGGGAGAGGGAGAGGAACCTGCAAGACAGCAAAAAACTGATGATGGCGAAAGTAGGAAGGGGAGAATTAAGAAGGTTGTGAAGATAAGAAAAAATCTAGTCCCATCAACGCAAAGCGATCTAGCCACACAGTTAGAAACGATTGCTAATGCCCTCCGCTCAGGTCACCACCCTCAACCCAGTCTGAATCACCACCTCCGTGACCAAGATGATCATTCTCGCTTCTTTATCGGCGGGAGCATTCGCACCTCTGGTCCTGGAAATCGACGCTTCACTGGCCACAGAGTTCGGCGCTCCACAACCCAGTCAACATCCCGAAATTTCAATGATGCCATTAGGAACAGCTCCCAGAGGAGTTTTAAAAAGAGGATTAGCGAGAAGAGAGAGAGCCTGTTCGAGAAGGCATTTGAGGAGAAGAAGGTGAAAGCAGAGAATGAAATGTCTCCTCCACCTTCTAGGATGCCACCTCAGCCTCCGACAAAAACTCCTGAGGAACCCCCTTTGGAAGAAGGAGATGTTCAACTCTGAAAAATATTAGTTATAAAAAATGGATTTTTACACCCGGATTTATCATACTATGGAGGTGCTGGGTCTATAAATGAGCTCCATTTTCATTCTCTTCACAAGATGACATGAAATTAGGTCGTGTTCCACATGCCGACCGATCGACCGATCTGTCAAGTCATTGAAACCGTTACTCAAATGCAATCAAATAACTGTTACTTCATGTATTCATAAGTCTACGATCCATCTGCACAAGTTGTCTTGCGCTCCTCGGCATTTTTATATTTTTGTTGAGCTTGGTCTTGCCCAGTAATAAAATGTTCCAAGCTCACTCCGCAGTGAAGAGCCAGCAGTCCCGATCAGGGGGGCGTAGACGGTCTTCTGGGACAGGACTCACTGGAAGTGGACGTAAATCTAGTATCGAACCCGCCTTTGGGGAAGCAAGTTTGGATAGCAGCTCAGACACTGATGATGAGGGGCAAGGAAAGAATAATAAACAATCCCCAGGCAAGACCAAGAGCAGCGAGACACACAATTCCTCCCCGTCTCGTAGCGCTGAACCACAGTCGCAACACCAACAACCACAACAGAAGCATCGACATGTCGGAAATAATGCGCGATACAGCCTAGCCCAGAAGCTGCGGGATGACAAGGAATTCATGGGCAGTTCAATGGAGCTTTTGGAGCGGCCTGGTGTATCCTCGCGAAATGTGCACCAAAGAAAAGAGACTTTCGTGGGCGGTGATCTTGCAGCCGCCGGAACAGTAAATACCGCTGCTCATAATTCTGCCGCCAACTCAGCCTTGGGTGAAGAGGGCAAGAAACAATCTCAAGAGGCCTCCTCTGACCCCTCGAAATCCCCTTCCCAAGAGATTGACCCTGCAGAGAAAGCAATTGCGGCTTCTGCAGCAGAACCTACAGTCAAATCGCCAGTAATTGACCGCCGATCTTCCAGAGCGGCCCAAAACTGGGGTAAAATTCGCCTTGCCAATAAGATGGCAAGCGCTTTTAAGGAGGTCAACGAAGATTTAAAAAAGTATGGAAGCTCTGCAAATGACGATCATATTGATTGGGTGCAAGTGCATGATGGTGATAATCGCAACGGTATGTTCGGTGGAGTTAAGAAGCCATGGTGGGTGATTCATCCATCGTCGACGAAAAAAACTGTATGGGATATTTTTATGTCCGTGGTGCTTGGCTATGTCGCTTTTTACGTTCCCTACAGGGTTTGTCTGTACTGGGACGACGATGAACTTACCGGTATTCTGCTGGCAATCGAGTACTTCACGGACTGCGTCTTTGGTGTTGACATGTTGATCAATTTCATTACGGCTTATTATGATCCCAAGACAGGAAAGCTCATTGTTGAACCCAAGAAAATTGCGAAAAAGTACCTCAAGACCTATTTCTTCATTGATTTGCTCGCTACTTTTCCTTTCGGCCTAGTTCTCAACAACAGCGCTAAGACGCTTAACAAAACCGGAAAGCTCGCTCGCCTTCCTCGCTTGGTGAAATTCCTTCGCTTGATGCGTATGCTTAAGCTGATGCGGATATACAAGTTGACGCAGTTTATCACCAAGGTTGAGCACGATTTCAACATTCATCACGGAGTGACAAAAATGGTGAAGATAATTTCTGTCGTGGTGATGGTCACTCACACGGTCGGTTGCTTTTGGTACTTTACCGGATTGATGGGGGGGGAAGACAGGATTGAAGGAGGTTGGCAGTACCGCTATTTTGTCGATGGGCAGCCTAAGATAGAGCAGGTGAGCAAGGAGAGCCAGAACAACGTATTTGGAGGTGCCCCATGTCCGTGAACATACCCATCTACTCACCCTTCCCATTTTTTGGAATTATTACCCCTCTCTTTCTGCAAAGTATGTTGCTGCCCTTTATTGGTCATTCAGTACCTTGACGACAGTTGGTTACGGTGACTTCAGTGCTCGAACGCCTGCAGAACAGCTTTATAGCATGGTAATGATGCTCCTTGGTGTCAGTTGGTACGCCTACATAGTCTCCTCCATGTCCACTATCATGTCGAGCTTTGACCGCCAGAACAAGGCTATACGAGAAAAGATGCATTGCGTAAACGCCTTCATTCATGACGCAAAACTGCCCTCCGACATGGCCTCTACAGTCCGAAAATTCTATGAGTTCGCATTTAATAGCAATAACAAGGTATTGCTTAGTAGCAGTCAGTATGATGCCGACGCACTGCTGGAAGAGCTCAGCAGTAGTTTGCGAGCTGAGGTTCTCCTCTACGTCGAAAAAGATCTCATCGCTAAAATTCCATTTTTCAAGGGGAAAATCCCACAATTTGTTGCCGACTGCATCACAATGTTTCAACCAATGGTATATCAGGACGGTGATTTCATTATTAAGGAGGGAAGTGCCGCCGACGAGATGTATTTCCTGATCAAAGGTAGGGCTAGCGTTTATTATGGCGGCAAGAAGCAAGTGACGATTGTAGAGGGGGCTTACTTTGGCGAAATCGGATGCATCATGGGAGGGATTCGTAGGGCCGGGATTAAGGCAATTACCGTATGCGAATTGCAGGCTTTGTCGAGAAGGAATTTAAACATTCTGCTTGGAGAGTACCCTGATGTTGGAGAGGAACTTAAAAGGATAGCGAGGGACCGAATTCGAACAGTCAAAACCTCAACACAACAACAGAAACAAGTCGCTGGGATTAGGAAAATGTTAAAGGCTAGGGAAAAGAAGGTAAGGAAAGCTGACGAGCAATTTCGTTTCTGTGCACGTTTTTCTTACGTCTCATCTTTCGCTTCACACACACACAGATGTCCTTGGGGGGGATATCAGAGGAGGCAGAGTCACTGACTCCTCCCCGGCGCCATTCTCCAGAGTCTAACTCAAGGTCCATTAAGTTAGATAAAAATTTAACGAAGGCTCTCACGCGATCGCTCCGGGAAAGTACTGAGACCGCAGAAAGCCTTCCCGGGGCTATTAATGACGATGAATCCCCCACGGCCCCGGGTCGAGGAATGCAGAAAGCGATGAGCTACCGCTCAAGCAACGTTCCGTCCAAGCAACTCAGCTACCGGTCTGCCCATCTGCCGATGCGAGAAATGTCTATGACGTCTGCCTTCGGAGCACAGGGGTCTGGAGCTGGGGGAATGCGGGGGGGAGAGATGGGTATGGCTAATTTTGTTGATGATGCTCACGGAAGGGCAAATAATCCGGGAGGTCCCGCACGTCACCACTCGCTCACCAGTAGCGGACATAACGGCGAGAAGACAAATGATCTCAGCAGTATTGTAGACTTGCAAGTGAACGATGCGGGACTGATCGCGCAGCAATCTCTGGAGCAAAGAATGGAGGAGATAACCAAGGCCTTTCTCATCACTAGGAGACAAAGCGTCACCAATGCAGGGGAATAATGTAAAATTATATGTTGCTGGTAAAGTGTAGCATTAACTAAAACGATTTATCGTGCATTTTTTTTGTCTTTGATAGATTATTTGTCGCGTTGGGGGCGAGTACAGTAAAATAAATTGAATGAGAAAATTCGAAAACGCTGCCAAAAATGTTCTTTTCTACTACTTTTTTCCGGGTGATCTGGTGATATTCTAAAGGTTGCCATGTTCTCTGTGTATATGACCCAAAAGGCGGCGATTGTGCTGGCGCTGACATAGAGGAGAAAGCATTGCTGCATTTGATTTCTTCAAAAAAATGGACTCATCCACTTTTCCCCTAAGCCAGTCATGTCCAAAATCATGATGACGCACTCCACGGCAATGAGCGCAACGATAGTCTTCTCGAGTCCCTCCCCCTTCTCTCCCCTGACAACTTCGAGGAAGAATTTGCCGTTATCTCTCACGAGATCGAGCTTGAAGCGCACGGCGTCGAAGCGCTCGACAAGCTCGAACTCTTCCCTCATCCTCTCCCAGAGTAGGCCAGCCTCCACGTCCTTCCACGCTCCCTCCTCCCCGCTACCCCCCCAACCGTTTGCAGCCCCGCCGCTGCCGCCAACCTTGGCCCTCTGTTTGCCCCCCAGCACTCCCACCCTCCACCCCACGCCAAGCAGGACTCGGTTGCTCTCCGCAATGACTCTGTAAAGCTCCCTCCTCTCCACCCCGCCTTTTCCCCCTATCTGTCCCCCTTCACCTCCGTCCTTCATCCCCCCAAATGCCTCGACCTCCTCTTTTCCTATTCCCACTCTCTCCCCCCAGTTCTCATTCTCTCTCGACACCGCCTCGTTGACCCTGTCAAACCTCTCTAGGAGACCATCGACGACGCCAACATAATGATCCAAGGCGACAGTTTGACACATAATCGTCGAGATCACAGACAAGTTATAAGGCGTCAAGGTGGAAACAGACGCATGCGTCGGGTGGACGTTGTTGCGAAGAATGTTGGGCGTGGGCGGCGAATGGTGCACGTGTATTTCATAAGTCTCTGTGTATCGAGAAGTAAAGGGTGAGGGGGAGGGGGGGCTTTTTTTCACCCTTTTTTGGTTATGGGCTGAGTTTTGAGCAGGGAGAATCGGAGACTTGCCCCCACGGTTGTGGAAAACCTCCTCTATCACACTGGAGGATGAAGTTGGTGATAATGATAACCCCCTTGATTCGTTCTGTCCTTGGGTGTCGTTGCCATTGCTGATGCTCTGGATACCGCCAAAGTCCTTGCTTTTCTTCCTACTCCCCTTCCCCCTCCAAATCACTCCAAGGCAGTCCCCTTGTATCCCCTCAGGAACGTTGAAAAAGACGACCCCGCCGAAAGCGGTTATAACAATGTAGCTTTCTTCTTCCGCCTGGTAACCTATCGGTGCTTCTGGGCCCTCCGGCACGGATAAAGTCAGTCTGGCTATTACCTCCTCAGTGGACAGGGTCACAGGAGAAATGTGGGTCAAAGTGGCAGAGGAGGATAGTGTCAGAGGTTCAGAGGAAGGTGAAAAGAAGTTAGAATCGAAAGAAGAGGAACCAATGTTAGCGGTATCGATGTTGGCGGTATCGCCAATGTTTGTGCTGGCAGGAGAGTCGAGGGGAACGTAGGGGCCATTGTTTATCAATGAACCAATAGAGTCAAATGTGCCTCGAGGGGACAAGGGGGAAGTTAAATAGTGTGATTTCACAGTTATTTTCGTGAGATTTTGGGAGAAGGAAGAAGAAGGGGGAGATAGGGGGCGGGCGGGAGAGCCAGAGGCAGAGGCAGAGGCAGAGGCAGAGGCAGAGGCAGAGGCAGAGGCGGAGGCAGAGGCGGAGGCAGAGGAAGTGGAGGAGGAAGACGAAAAGGAGGGGGAGAAGGTCGAGAATGAACGGGACAGCAAGCAGGATAACTTCGCGGAGGTGAGGGAACCTTTGCTGGTTGATAGCAGCATCTTCAATTGTCACCCAGAGTGTGTGCGTTGCGATTTGCGAGATCGTGTTGTTCTGATTTTTCTCCTTCCGTTTTCGTAGGAGTTCTAAGTGATGGAACCAACTTAAACCAACTTATCTCATTGAGAGAGCTTTCGTTATGTGATGGACGCACAAAAAGTGAAACTATATTTTCTTTTTTGTAGAAAAATGCCGAACAATTTTTAGCCGGTACTGAATAGCAACAAAATCCGTTTTCGCCCCTTAAATAAAAAAAAAATCGTGATTTATTATTTGATCCGCGTCAATATTTTTGTTCCTCCGATTCGAAGACGAATTTTTCTCTAACAACATCCTTTCTTAAGTCCAAATTAGAGGATCAGCAGAAAACAAACGGTGGACTAAAACTGCACTCACCTCAAGGTACCCACAAAGTGATAGGCCAAGAAAACGCCTCAGCATGGAGAACTATCGTGTTGAATCCCAGATTGGATCCGGATCTTTCGGTTCCGTGTCCTTAATTAGACGAAAGAGCGATGATAAGAAGCTGGTTTGGAAGGAGCTACGGTATGGCCAGATGAATGAGAAGGAGAAGGCGCAGATCGTCGCTGAAGTGAACATTCTGCGGGAACTTAGACATCCTTGTATCGTCAGGTATTATGATCGGATCATTGATAAGAAGACGATGCGTTTGTACATAGTGATGGAACATTGTGGAGGAGGCGATTTGGCGAGGTTGATTTCTACGCAGCGTAAGAAGGTTGACCTTTGGAAAAGGTGAGTGTTGAGTGTGCAACCGAACATGCCCCCCCCCCCTTGGATTCTCTTTTGGTCACTTTATTGACCTCCTCCTTCCCTTAAAAACACTGCTCTGGCGACAAATGACTAACAACACAAAATATATCATAAAATCAACGACAACAGAAACCAACGTGACAAAAAGGAAACGTCCTCCACTCCCCCTTATGTTTCGGAGAGTTTTATCTGGAACGTGCTAGGGCAAGTGGTCTTGTCTTTAAAAGAATGCCACCGGCACACAACATCCACGCCATCTGCAAACGGAGCCCCCCCAACCATAACCAACACCCCAATTCTTCACCGCGACTTGAAGCCCGCTAATATACTTCTGGATGAGAGAAATAACGTGAAACTCTGCGACTTTGGCCTAGCGACGGAGCTCTCTACTTCGACAACACTTGCAAGAACAAAGGGCGTCGGCACACCGTACTACATGTCGCCTGAGCTGGTGAACAATAAAAGATATGACGAGAGGTCGGACATCTGGTCTTTGGGATGTATCATCTACGAGCTGGCTGCTCTGCGACCTCCCTTCGACGCGAACAATCAGGTCGCCCTGGCGGTCAAAATTAACGAGGGGCGTTTTGATCGGCTACCAAGATGCTTCTCCGAGGAACTCATGAGGGCGGTTGCCTGGATGCTAAGGAGAGACATTGACAGGAGACCAAAAGTGGAGGATTTAGAGCGGCTACCGTCCTTGGTAGTCCCGATAAGGGAGGTTAAATGCTTGGTTAGAGAACAAGAGCAGCAAATTCAGCTGTCAAAGATCCAGTCGCGAATGGAAAAGATTCGCCGCAATGAGACCGAAATCCAAGAGAAATTAGCTTCCCTTGAAAAGAGGGAAGCGAGTTTGGCGTGTCGGGAGATGGAGGTGGCCCGTCGGGAGAAGCAGATGAACATTGAAAATAAGGACCATGATGACCACACCTTCGCAATCCCTGAGGTGAAAGATGAAATGAGAAAACAGTCGACTACCAATGCTTCTACGGCAAACAACCGGAAACGGCAATTCGGGGATGACAGAACCAACTATACCTACCACAATGCACACGATGCCAGAACCAAGATTATGAAAACTAATGTACCCCCTCCCCCTCCTCAATCGGTGACTATGGGCACAGGGTTGTACCGTGGCCCTCAGAACCTCATGGGAAATCTCAACAGCGACAATAGCAAACGCCGCAAAGTCTGAGACTCCACAAATAATGAAAAATGTTAAAATATTGTAAAGCTTTCTGCAGGAAACAGACCCATCATATATATACAATTAAACAGCTAAACTTTTTATCGGCTGCAAAAATAACGATACATCAGCGCCATATATGTACAACTGCGCCCTGTACTTCTGTATGTGTTCCCGATTCCTATCTAACAAATACACCAACACCTGCCCATCCATTGAAACAAAATTAGCGGTATCACTCCTTCGAATCCCCATCTGTCCCCTGACTTGCCCCACTTTTCAGATTACTGCCGGACGATTCGCTACGCAAAGAATCGCTATCAAGTGAATACATTATTGCGTCGTTAAAGTACGAGTTCTGGTGCAAGATCCTATCCCGGCGCAAATTCGTAGACTTATTCTTTTTGGTCAGTGTGTTGAACTTCTCCCGCGTAGTCTTGCTTTGAAGCTGACTAATCAAGCCCTTAGCCTCACAGAGAGATCTAATTTCTGCCAAACAGTCATGCTGGTCAAAAACGTTCCCCAAATCTGTAACCATTTCCTCATCCTTGCTCCCATACCGCGCAAAATTGAGACCAGGGCACCATTTACTGAAAATGGGGTCTCTAATCGCTTCCTCGACCGTCATTCGACTATTCTTGTCAACAAAAATTTTAGCCAAAAATTGCCAAAGATCATCTTGCATCCCTGTCGGTTTTTCCGGCTCCGTTTCTTCCAAAATCTTCAGTATTTGAGGCCCACTCATGCCACTCCGGATGTCCCAGGGAAGTGCCGCACTGTACAGCTCGCAGGCGATTACCCCGACCGCCCACAAATCGGTCAAGTTGCTGTACTCCCTATATTTAAAACTCTCCGGGGCGATGTAAAAAATCGTCCCTACAACGAGGCTCGAATCCACAAATTTGTTGGAATCATGCTGCACCGCCATCTCAAAGTCGATCAACACGAGGTTGCCACGACCATCGACGCAAATGTTCTCCGGTTTGACGTCGCGATGGACGACGCCCTTACTTCGAAGCCTTCTCAGCATCTCTAGCATCTGGGCTAAGTACATTACGATAACGTTCATAGGAAGACCCTCCTGCTTAGTTTTCTTGGTGTGGTAGCCAATCATGTTGAACAAATCCATCTCGTATAAAGGATAAACCATTGAGACTTTCACGAGCTCGTGAAAAATATCTGGCTTGGGGGAGAGGCCAAGAATAGCAATGCCTGGTTCTTCGTCCGCGTGGACGAGCTCAAGCACGTCATGCTCATTAGTACATGGTAATTTGTGGAGGCTTTGGAGAATTAAGACTTCCTTGAGCATATAGTGCTTCCCGGTACGCATATCTTCGACAATAAACACGGTCTTTATATGGTTGTGGTGCATAATCATGTGCTTGCAGTGCTCTTTCATGAAATCCTTTGCAAATTCAGACGTGTATGAAGGGTGCAGCTCCATCCCCCAGCGATCATAAGTTTTCTCCTCACAGAAGCTGTAGCTTGAGGTTATTATTCCCTGTGGCATGAGGTTGGTCAGCGGTGTGGTGTGCTGTGGTGCGCTTTGCAGTACTATGATACGCACAGAACACGAAGGAAATCACAGAGAAGTGCAGAGAAACACACCAAAAACAGTGCAGAATGTCAAAGAATTCCAACTCACCTCAACCCTCTTATCCTGCTTGATCTTACACCACAGAACAATGATGTCGTATACGTTCCCTTCGATAGTCTGTCTGATGATATATTGCTCGCTGAACGGATCAACAATAACTAAATGCCCACCAATGTTCTTGACAGCATTTGCTTGCTGTGAGTGATGAATGATTTGTCTTATCTCATTTTCAGTGCTTGATGCGAGAGTCATTGAGCACTCATAACTGAGCTTCAAGTAGATTCCCTCAAACTCCATGGCATGTTCGCTTAAGTCTTCAAGCTGTGTAAGCTGGTCTGCTGAAGGGAGATCTGCTGACACCAGAATGTTGAAAAGGGCTCCATGAGCACTTATGCTGGCATTTGCAATGGGAGCTCCGTTTCCCATGATTGACTATCCAAGGAATCTACGATGTTGGTATTTTTTTATTAAAACTTTCTTAAACTTGGTGACGTGAAAGCAAGTTGAATATGTGTTCTGAGAGCTGTTGTCATGTGGGTGTGGCCTACCTTGGGGTTCGACTGGCTTATTCTGTCAAATTAGCTGCTAAAAAAAAGGATCGAACGGGTTCTTCTCGCAGAAGGAAGAGCTCTGAGTTCCAAAAATCTATCCCCCCGTGTAAAATAGATGATATACCAGAGAGGTTAGTGGGATTTTGTTCACTTTTGAGGACCTCTACCTCGCCCCAAACGCGTCGTTTGCGCTCGTTTCTTTCGTATTCTGGGTCTGATGATCCATACAGGCGCCCATGCAGAAGGAATCTCTACAAAAATTGCTTAGATGCAAGTTCTGACCCTCCCCTGATTTTCAACGGGATCTTCAATACGGCCATAATCGTCGAAGGGGGTGGGGGGGGCATCTCTCGCTGTCCGGGCGAGGTTTATCGTTTCGGATAGGTCCATTATATACAGAGGGGGACTCTAGTTTCTCGAGATAAAGTTGAACTGCCGATAAGGTGTCCCTCTGATGAGTGTTGTCACTCATGTATACTACCTGGGGTACCCGGTATATATAACGGGTTTTACTGCGAACGGATGGCGCTAAGGCGGCATTCATCATTGTATTTCGTTTCTCAAACGTGAAGGGGATCAATAGCAGTTAGTTGGGCATGCTGGACCTGCTACATTTGCCACGGGCGACGCGCACTGCGTTATTACTTTGTTTGATCGCATCAAAAGAGAGGTCGAAGTAGGAAAGTTCCCAGAAGACGTCGAATGCAAATTGTTTTCACGGACGGAGCAGCATTTAATAGTGGAACAGCAGATTTCAACCCGGAGTTTTCTTTTTGAAATGATCATGACTGAATTCTGAGAAAAGCTAAGATAATTCGGACCATTTTCAGAAAATGTTTTGTCTTAATTGTGGGATATTACTGTCAAGAGGAAAATCAAGTTTGTATTAGGGGTATGCATTTGGTGAGGATTCATATAATATATAGGAACCCAAACTACCTCCATGCACCAGGAGAAATTCTCCAAAGAATGAGCAATGAAGAGTTGCAAGTATAATCGAAAAGATTCAAGTAATTACGCCGCTCTCTTGTTGCTCTGCTCTCTGCTCTTCTTGTGTAAAACAAATTTTAGAATGAATCCTACTAACCCCTTGAATTCAATTACCCCCAGAGGCATACATCGTTTGCAAAAGAAAGCCCACGTCTAATCTAATCTCCACCTCAGTCATCCCTCCTCTTTTCAACATTTTCTTCTTGGATGTGTGTTTGTCGTCGATGTGAAAACAGTATAATTCAAGGGGTCACCGTAGAACTCCGGCACCTTCCAGCGCGGAACGAGATCAAACCCCGCCTGTCGCATCATCTGGAGGTGCGGTTGTTGGGGAGGCATTGGTGGCCTTGGGAGGCCGCAGATTCGGATTTCACTCCATGGGTATTTTCACACTCATTTTCGCTGTTTAAGCTGAAGCTAATACTTTGTTGAAGGTTCAAGGAGTAGGTGGTGGGCGTGATACGTAGGAAGACGTGTAAAAATTATACTCAGGCTGAGCAAGCAAGATTCTTGTCAATTTTTGTTCTCAATTAGTTTGACTCAATTGACCCTCCAATAGACTGTTCAGAAAAACCTCAAACCGCCGTTCCCCGTTCCATTCCCCACGACAATTCGTCCAAAACAAAAAAATACAATTTTGGTCAATCCCTCCTCCCCAAACTTCTTCTCTCTTTCCTCCCCCCGCAATTTGGGCGTCCCTTCTCTTCCCCCCCCCCCCCCCCCCCCCCCCCCCCTTCGAAAGAATGTCCGCCCCCTACAGACACACTTTGGAGGAAATGGAGGATGACACAGAGTTTACCTTTGGGGGTCCCAAAATTGACCGAAGGTGCAAGTCAGACCTGGACAATCTACCTCCCACTCCGCCGGGTACGTCTGGTAGGATTCCAAGGAAGAAGAGGTCGAACCCTTCGACGGCGTCGGCGGGTGGACGGGATAACGGCGGTGGAACCGGCGCCAGCAGGAGTGGCAATGGTAATCTCGTACAAGGACTACGGCGTGAACAACGTCAGGACTACTCCCACAATGATAACTCGTCGTTCTCTTCCTCCTCCCGGCGAAAGGCTGGGTGGCGTGATCTCGTCACCCTCGACGGCTACGACGACGGCAACAACTACTACGACGCGACGACGACGACGACGACGACGACGACGAAGGGGTCGGACATTTCCCAACCGCCTAAATCAAAGCGTAAAAAGCTCCTCCGGGACGGGCAGGGGGGGATGGGGAGGAGGGCGGCTGCCGCGTCGTCCGCCGGGAACGGGAACGGGAACGGGAACGACAGTAAAAGGCAGCAGCAGCCCTCCCCCTCCCCCTCGTGGTATGGTAATTTCGCCTCGAACGTGAGTGCGAAGTTGACGGCCGTCGTCCCCCCCCTGAATGTTCTGCCGTTTACCAAGGTGAACAGCAGAGGCGGCGCAGGAGGCGGAGGAGGAGGTGGTGGTGGTGGTGGTGGTAGTGGTGGTGATGGTGGCTCGTCGAACCTCCTTTCGAATCGTTCCCGTAAGGGTTCGACAAAGGCCCTGGATGCCCTGGACGCGGCGGACGCATCTGCCTCCTCCGCCGCCTTCCCTGCTACTTCAACTACCCGGCTGAAAGGTAGGCATCGCGAGGGTAGGTCTTACGGGAGCGGCGGGAGTAAGTTCGTGGCGGATAGTAGCCGGGCCGGTGGCGGTGGCCCCCGGAACGCGACGACGACGACGACGACGGCGACGAGCAACAACAGCAAGCAGGGGAACAAGAGGAAAGGACGGGACTTTGTCAGCACGACGACGACGACGAACCTGGCGGCGACGGGGGGGGGTAGGAGGGAAGGCGCGGGCGCACGCGACGGCGACGCTGCCACGGGGAGATACGACCGAGACGTCGGCGGCGGTAATGGTCGACGGCAGTCCTCCTCCTCCTCCTCCTCCTGGTACGGTTCGAAGAAGAAGACGGCGGCGGCGCCGGGGAGACAGCTGAGTCACGGGGCGACCCCGTCCCACAATTTCAGCAGCTTTTTGGGGGACGACTTCAGCCGTTCGGGCCGGGGAGGCGGCGGCGGCGGCGGCGGCGGTGGGGAGCTGTTGTGCGACCTGTCGTCGTCGCCGTCGCCGTCGCCGTCGTCCCCTTCCCGCGAGAGGAGATCCTCCTGGCATATCTCCTCCACCCCTCCGACGGTCGGGGTTTCCCCCCCCGGGAGGAGGGGGGGGAGGGGGAGGAGGAGGAGCCGCGCGGTTACGACGAGCGCGAGGAAGAAGAAGAGGGTCGAGGGGGCGACGGAGGACAACGCTATTTGTATCGACGATTCGTCCTCGGAGGAGGAGAAGGAGGAGGAGGAGGAGGAGGAGGGGGCAGAGGAGGGTGGGTCTGGATCTGGATCTGAGTCTGAGTCTGGATCTTGTTCGTCCTCGGACGTGGATGGGGACGACTCAGAGTTGGCGTCGTATGATTCTTATTCTGATTCTTATTCTGATTCTTATTCTGATTCTGATTCTTATACTGATTCCGATTCCTATTCCGATTCCGATTCCTATTCCGATTCAGATTCCTATTCAGATTCCGATTCCGAACGTCGTCTCAAGTCAAAAAATACCGCTGTCGACGGCAGCAGCAGCATCAGCGTCGGTCGCCCCGGCAGCCCCGGCCCCGGCCCCTCCTCCTCCTCACGACTTCACCGTCGCCGATCGAAACAGCGACATGAACGACGGCGACGACAACAACAGGACCCCTCCACCGCCGCCGCCCTCACAACCACGAGTACGGCGGCAACCACGACGACACGCCGTCCATCATCATCATCATCATCCTCATCATCCTCCTACCCAACACTCCCAACCGGTGGAGGGACATCATCCGCCGATGCGGAAGCTATTTCCCTCGCCATTGCCCACGCATACGGCGACGTCCCCCCCTCCTCCTCCTCCTCGGCCTCGGCCTCGGCCTCAGCCTCCGCCTCCGGCGTCGGCGTCGGCATCGGCGTCGGTTCGCCGTTCCACGCCCTAACCCTCCCCGTCCGTCGCGTCTCCGTCGGTCTGGACAACGTCTTCTCCGAGGGCGTGACGTGCTCCCTGGACGTCATGAAGGGTACGCTCGTGTTGGAGTATAAGAAGAGGGGTAGGGGTGGGGGTGGGGGT
>ERZ651776.3911-NODE-3911-length-14241-cov-5.068907_pt1 | contig 14241 bp, 15 predicted proteins | sample MGYA00514761_ERZ651776 | MGnify/ENA metagenome assembly ERZ651776 | reverse complement strand
TTTTAGGAAGAATGCCTTCAGCTGTTGGATACCAGCCAACACTGGCAACAGAAATGGGTGTTATGCAAGAAAGAATTACATCAACAAAGAATGGTTCAATTACATCTGTTCAAGCAGTATATGTTCCAGCAGATGATTTAACAGATCCTGCTCCAGCTACAACTTTTGCTCACCTTGATGCAACAACAGTATTATCAAGAAAAATTTCAGAGCTTGGAATTTATCCAGCTGTAGATCCTCTTGATTCTACATCAAGAATTTTGACTCCAGAAATTTTAGGAGACGATCATTATAATTGTGCACAAAGAGTTAAAGAGTTACTGCAGAAATATAAAGAGTTACAAGATATTATTGCTATTCTTGGTATGGAAGAGCTTTCAGAAGAGGATAAACTGGCAGTTGCTAGGGCTAGAAGGGTTCAAAGATTCCTTTCTCAACCTTTCCATGTTGCTGAACAATTTACAGGTATCCCAGGTGTTCTTGTTGACATTAAAGAAACCATAAAAGGATTTAATATGATTATGGATGGTGAACTTGACCATATTCCAGAATCTGCATTTAACCTTAAAGGAACAATAGAAGATGCAATAGAGGCTGGTGAAAAAATGTTAGCAGAAACAAAATAATAATGTACTTAGAAATAATTACACCAGAACAAACTTTATTTAAAGGAGACGTTGAATCTATTCTTTTTCCTGGATCACATGGTGACTTCCAAGTATTAAATGATCACGCACCAATAGTTTCTAATCTCACAAAGGGTAAAGTAAAGATTATTGGTAAGATGACTATACAAGAAGATTCAAAAGATAGATTTGAATTTAATGAAAAGCAGACAATATTAGAGATAGAATCTGGCACAGTTGAAATGAGCAATAATCAAGTTACTTTATTAGTTGATTAATCTGATTAATTATTAAATCAATCTCCCACCCTTTAAGGGACAGACTCTTAATTACTTTGTTTCTTAACTCTGCTTTAGGTTTATCACTTAACTCAACTTGTTTTACACATAGCTTTTTAAGTTTAGTATTGTAGTCTAAGTCGTTTATTTGCTTTAATGCATTACTAATATTCCAATCTGAAATATTTCTTGATTTAAGCTCTCTAATTATTTTGTTTTTACCCCAATCATTATAATTAAATTTCCCTCTTACAAACGCTTCAGAAAACCTAGTTTCAGATAAAAAATTCTCATCAATTAGATAGCAAACATATTCATCTGCATTATCACCAAATACGCCAAGTTTATTCAATTTTTTGGTGACATCTAGGTGACACCTTTCTTGGTACGCACAAAAGTATTCTATTTTCTTTTTTACTGAAGATTCCATGATATAATATAAAAAAAACCGTTTAGAAATTCTAAACGGTTTTTTAAAAAGATTTTATCTTAAAATTTTTGATCTACTATCTGTTAAATTATATTGAAGATATAAGTAAGAGTCTCGAGGTATAATTTTAATTATCCTCTTATGACTAAAACTCCACTTATTTTTCAATGAAAATAGACCTTTATCTATATACGCTGCTACAAATGGGTGCACATGAATGTAGATTGCTCCTTTTTTATAACGCGCATTCTTAACAACTCTGTTAAGTTCAGTATTGATTTTGTCTACTAATAAAATAGGTGCTTCCACTTCTAAATCCTTATTAGGATTTGCTTCTTTTGTTTTGATGTTCATCTCAGGCCTTATTCTTTGCCTTGTAATTTGAATCAAACCAAATTTGCTTGGTGGAAGAATTTTATGTTTAGTTCTATCTTTTGCCATTTCTTGGCAAAAATGATCGAACAACTTTTTTCTGTTTTCTCTTTTTGTTTGGTCTATAAAGTCTACTACAATAATTCCTCCCATATCTCTTAGTCTTAATTGTCTGGCAATTTCAGCAGATGCAATTAAGTTTACTTCCATAGCAGTCTCTTCTTGTGTTTTTGATTTATTTGATCTATTTCCACTATTTACATCAATAACATGAAGAGCTTCTGTATGTTCAATTATTAGATATGCTCCTTTTTGCATAGAGACTGTTCTTCCAAATGAAGATTTAATTTGTCTCTCAATTCCATATTTTTCAAAAATTGGAGTTACTCCTTTATAGAGTTTAACGATAGATGATTTTTTTGGAGCTATAAGCTTTATATAGTCTTTAATCTCACTATGTAAGTTAGGATCGTCTAGATAAATATTTGAAAATGAATCATCAAATATATCTCTTAGCTTTGATGTTGTTCTATTTATCTCTCCTAAAATTTTAGTTGGATAAGAATCTGATTTACTTAAGTTGATACAGAGTCTTTTCCATCTAAGAATAAGATCTTTTAAATCTCCTTCTAGCTCATTTACTGATTTGTTTTTTGCTACAGTACGAATTATTACACCAAAACCTTTTGGCTTAATATTCTTGACTAAGTTTTTTAGTCTTTTTTTCTCATCTTGACTTTTAATTTTTTGTGAAATCGAGATTCTCTCAGAGAAGGGAATCAAAACCATAAATCTACCTGCTAATGAAATCTCAGAACTCAGTCTGGGACCTTTTGTAGATATTGGCTCTTTGATAATTTGTACTAAAGTTGTTTGTTTTGCTTTTAAACAATCTCCAATAAGACCATTTTTTGGAATATCTTTCTCAAAGTCAAATTTACTAAATGAAAAAGATTTCACTTTTTTGGTATCAATTTGATCTACAAATTTTGATAATGATAACAATTTAGGTCCTAAGTCATGATAATGAAGAAAACCATCTTTTTCATGGCCTACATTCACAAATGCAGCATTTAATCCATGAATAGTTTTTCTAATTTTTGCAACAAAAATATCACCTACAGAAAATTTGTTTTCACCTACTTCTTTATTTAGCTCTACAAGTCTACCCTCGCTAAGCATTGCAAAATCAACAGCACTTGAATTTGATCTTATAATCAATTCTTTTTTCACTGTTTTAAGTATTATTTCTACTGTTAAGTAGAAAGGTTAAACATTTTTCAATAATAATATAACTTTCGTTATACGTTATTTCAAAGAACTTTGGGATATGTTTAGAGTGTAATCCCGAACACTATTTTTTCTTATGTCGGTTTGCTCTCGCTCTTTTTTTTCTCTTGTGAGTAGCAACCTTATGTCTTTTTCTTTTTTTACCGCTAGGCATATCTATCTAGTTTTAAAATTAGCTAACTGGCACATTTTGTTTTACAGATTTGACAAAAGTTTTTGAAGGTTTAAATACAGGAATATTATGAGCGGGAATAATAACAGCAGTATTTTTTGATATGTTTCTGCCTGTTTTTTCTGCTCTAGTCTTGATTATAAAACTACCAAAACCCCTTAAGTAAACATTATTATTGTTTTCGAGAGAATTTTTAATTTCCTCCATAAATTTTTCAGCGATCATCTGAACATCAGTTTTATCAACTCCTGTTTGATCCGATATATTTTTTACAATATCTGCCTTTGTCATTTTCTGTTATATTGGTTATACAATTAGCTTTTAAGGCTAGCAAATATATAAATTTATATTTTAAATTAGTGATTTAGTAATATATAATTACCCTTAGAATATTTCACAAATGTCTTTTGAAAATCAAATAGTTAAATGGTATATAAATAATAAAAGAGAATTACCATGGAGAGAGAATATTGATCCATATAGGGTTTGGATATCTGAGATTATTCTTCAACAAACTCGTGTAGTTCAGGGAGAAAAATATTTCAATAATTTTATTAAAAAATTTCCTTCTATAGAAAGTCTATCTTCTGCAGATGAATCAGAAGTCTTAAAAATGTGGAAAGGTCTAGGATATTACAATAGGGCAATTAATATTCATAAAACTTCAAAAAAAATAACTAATGCATTAAATGGTATATTTCCAAATACTTATAATGAATTAATTAAGTTAAATGGAATAGGAGACTATACTGCTAGCGCTATATCATCTATTTGCTTTCATGAGTATAATCCAGTTGTTGACGGAAATGTTTTACGACTGCTTTCCAGATATTATGGACTTAAAAACCCAATAGACTCATTAAAAGGGCAAAGAAATATTAGAGAAATTGGAAGAAAATTAATCAGCAAGGTTGATAATCCAGGTGATTTTAATCAAGCTATGATGGAATATGGTGCTCTAGTTTGTACTCCTTTTCCTGATTGTGAGTCATGTATTTTTTCTTCAAAATGTATTGCTCACATAAACAACGAAGTTGACACGATTCCTGTGAAATCAAAAAAGAAAAAACCAAAAGAAAGATTTTTGAATTATATCGTATTTATTGATAGCAAACAAAAGACAATAGTAAATAAAAGAATAAATAAAGATATTTGGTATAAACTAAATGAATTCCCCCTTATCGAAAGTAAAACAGAAATTAAAAATATATTTACTAACTCTGATTTCAAAAAACTTGTAGATAATTCACATTTAACTCTTAAAAAAGAAAATGAAAAAATATACAGAGTAAAACATGTTCTGTCTCATCAGATATTATATATTTCGTTTTATCAGATTAACGTTAAAAATTTAATCACCTCAGGGGTACATTTATCAAATCTAAACAACTATAATTTTCCAGTACCCATTACTAATTTTATTAATAAGTTATTAATCTAGGTAGTCTAATTTTGTATATTAGCTCATATATATAATTATGAGCGGAACACTAAATAAAGTAATGTTAATTGGTCATCTAGGAGATGATGTGAAGATTAAACATTTTGATAATGGAGGTTGTCTTGCAAGATTTCCTCTTGCTACTAACGAGACATATACCAATAAAACTACCAATGAAAAAGTCACAAATACAGATTGGCATAATATTGTATTAAGAAATAAAGCAGCAGAAATCTGTGAAAAATATTTATCTAAAGGAGATAAAGTATATGTTGAAGGTAAACTTAGAACAAGAAAATGGCAAGGAGATGATGGTTTAGATAAATATACAACAGAAGTAAATGTTGATGAGTTTACTTTTCTTTCAACTAAGAAAGATGCTGTTTCAAACACAGAAGTAAAACCTGCTTTAGACAATAATAATCAGAAGAGTGAAAATACTGAAGACGATCTTCCTTTCTAAGCTTATTTTTGAATCTCAACACATAACTTTTTATTCTAGATTTCTGTGATAGTAAAAATTATTTTAATCTTAATTTTTCTAATATTATCTGCTCTGACTTCAGGGTGTGAGGTGGCTTTTTATTCATTGGATAAATCAATTACCCCAAATGACAAGAGTGATAAGCTGATTAAAAAAATTCAATTATTACTAGAACAACACAAGAAGCTGCTTGCAACCATTCTTATATCTAATAACTTTATAAATATTGCAATAGTTATATTATTTGCTTCAATTGACAATCCATATTTAAGTTCTTTAAATAGCCCATTTCTAGAAACTGTTTTAGAGGTAGGATTAATAGGAATGTTGATTTTATTTATAGGAGATATTCTTCCTAAAATTTATGCTAATAGGAACCCTTTGGTCTTCTCTAAAATAATGGTAAACCCAATTTACTTCTTGGATCGCTATGTTTTGTTTTTATTAAATAAGCCAATGAGTAAATCTATGAGCTATTTAGAATCAAGCTTAGCTAAAGATTCAAAACAATTATCTGTAGACAAGTTATCTCAAGCCCTTGACCTAACAGATTCTAAAGAAACAAGTAAAGAGGAAAAAAAGATTCTAAAAGGAATTGTAAATTTTGGAAATGTTGAGACCAGACAAATTATGTGTCCTAGAATAGATGTATTTGCTCTTGAATCTAACAAAAAAATACTTGATGTTATTGACGATTTAATTGCTAAAGGTTTTTCAAGAGTTCCAGTATATAAAGAAAACCTTGATAAAATTATTGGCGTACTTTATGTTAAAGACCTTTTACCTCATCTAGAAAATGATAATTTTAATTGGACTTCATTACTTCGTAAACCTCTTTATATTCCAGAAAACAAAAAACTAGATGATTTGTTAACTGAATTTAAAACTAAGAAAATTCACATGGGTATTGTGGTTGATGAATATGGGGGAACTTCGGGAATAATTACACTTGAAGATGTTATTGAAGAAATTTTTGGAGAGATTAGTGGTGAATTTGATGAGGAAGATAATCTATTTTCTAAGTTAGATGACTTTACATTTATTTTTGATTCAAAAATAAATTTACAAGATTTTTATAGAGCAATTAATTTAAAAGATTCAACTTCATTTGAGGAGATCGCTCTTGAAATTGAAACTTTAGGTGGTTTTCTTATTGAAAAAGTTAAAAAGATTCCAAGAGTAGGACAAGTTATAATTCATGACTCATATAAGTTTATAGTTGAAATAGTAGATAAAAAAAGAATAAAGCAAGTAAAGTTAATAATACCAAAAGACAAATAGATAGTGAGCTTAAGTCTAAGAAAGTGGGGAACGTTAGTTATTTTATCTATAATTTGGGGTAGCTCTTATATACTTATAAAAAAAGGACTTACAGGTCTAACGCCTATTCAGTTAGGATCTTTAAGAGTTATAGTCACTACTCTTATAATTGCACCAATGGGGTATAAGAAAATCAAAATGATACCTAAAGAAAAAATGAAATGGGTAGCAATTTCTGCATTTATTGGTTCATTTTTACCAGCTTATTTATTTGCCTTTGCTGAAACAGAAATCTCAAGTTCTGTTACTGCTGTAATGGTTTCGCTAACTCCACTTTTTACATTATTGATTAGTGTTGTTGTTTTCAAAGAGGAGCTATTAAAAAAACAAGTTTTAGGAGTCTTGGTTGGTTTTATAGGAATCATTGTCTTGATAAATAATGAATTATTATCCTCCTCATTTAATTTATTATATGTAATGTTTATAGTGTTAGCAGCATTTTGTTATGCAATTAATGCTAATGTTTTAAAATATAAACTCCCAAATATTCCCGCACTTGGAATTGTATTCATGAGTTTTCTATTTATGTTTATTCCTGCATTTATAGTTCTTTGTTTCTCTAATTTTCCATTTTCAGACTTTACTTCAGATCCATTGATTATGGAATCATTCATTTACATAATTATACTAGCTCTTTTTGGTACAGCAATTGCAAAAGTCTTATACATTAAACTACTTGCAATATCAACTCCTGTTTTTTCAGTTTCCACAACTTACTTAATGCCTGTAGTTGCAATTTTCTGGGGACTTTTAGATGGAGAGGACTTTAAATTAATTCAATTCGTTGGAACTAGTATAATCTTACTAGGTGTTTACCTAGTAACAAAAAAAAAGGTGCCTAAAAAGACACCTTAATTTCCTTGAATAATTTTCTAGTTAAAATCTGAATCTGAAGTTTTAACGTTAAGTTTAATGTTGTTAAACTTAATAGTAATACCTCCTGGAATTGGGAGTGTCGGTGTTACTTGGTTAATTTCTTTTGGAATTAAAATTCCGTCAACTTCTTCATACTCTTTAATTGTAGTTTCAATAGCTAATTGATTGCCTTCAATTTCCTGCATTTCAACTTCTTTTATCTTTAGGCCTGATTCAACAGAATAGTATTCCGTCTTATTGTCAGTGATTTTTATTTCATAAGCTTTTTGATCATCTACTGATGATGTTCCTACTAATTCAATTGTAGAGAAATCATAATTTAGTTCTGAGAATAGTGCTGAATTAATTATAGCTTGTTCAAGTTCAGAATCAGTAAGTGGCATTCTTTGCCCATTTACTTCATTATAGCCTTGATATTTATTAAACACATTTCTTTGAACAACCATACCTCCAGCAGTTACTGTAGCTAAAGATTGATTTTGATTATTTTTTAAAGAATAAAACTCTAAGACAAAACTTTGCCCTTGCATATTTAAGTTTGCATTACCGTTAATTTCGATAGATTCAACATCTGCAAGTTTATCTTTACCTCCGATTAAATCGATGTATTTATTAATTATACTTTCAGCAGAAACATCATCTGACACAGAATAATCAGGTTTCCCAGTTTCACTTCCATATTGATCAAAATATCTTACAGTTAATTTATTTCCATTGAATTCGATGCCCTCAATTTTTTCAAGAATTTCACTTCCTTTTCCAGTAATAAAAATTCTAGTTTTATTTGTTGAAAAATATTTTTGAGCAGCATTTTGAACATCTTGCTTAGTTACATTGTTTATGTTTTCTAAAAAACTATTATAATAGTCTTCAGGTAAGTCTTGAGTAATAATATTTCTAGCAAAACCAGCAATTGTAGCAGGGTTTTCAAGTGACATTACAAAGTTACCTGTATATTTTGCTTTTGTAGACATTAGTTCTTCATCAGTAACTAATTTATTTCTCATTTTATCTAATTCAACAAGAAGTTCAACTGCAGCACTATCAGTAACTTCATTTTTAACTTGAGCTTGAGCTAAGATAAGTCCCTTTGTTTTATAACTTTCTGATATTGATGAGTATGAACCGTATGTCCATCCCTTGTCTTCTCTTAAATTATTAAAAAGCCTACCAGCTCCACCACCACCAAGAATTCTAGTAGCTACTAGAGCAGGAAAATAGTCAGTTTGTTTTTTGTTAAAGTCAATAGTATTGATGACAGTTACAACTGATTGAACACCATTAGGCATATCAACAAAAATCACTTCAGTTTCGTCTGGATTTTTTGGTTCAGGAAAACTATTAGCAACGACTTCTTTTGATTCCCAAGAATTAAATAGTTCAGTTACCTTTTCTTTAATTTCTTCGAATTCTATGTCACCTAAAATAACTAAGTATGCGTTATTAGGACTTGAAAAATTATTGTAAAAATCTACAGCGTCATTAAAACTTGCTTTATCAAGAGATGCCTGAGAGACAAATTCTCCATTGGGATGATTAGCTCCGTAGGTTATAAAATTTTGAACTCTGTTAGCTGCTGTAGATACATCTTTTTCTGATGTTTTAAGACTCTCTTTAATTAGATTTTTTTGATTATCAAACTCTTCTTGAGTAAACAATGGTTCTAATACTGCCTGAGACATTAATTCAAGAACTCTAGGAAAATATCTTTTTAAAGATCCTGCAAAGGCTCCAGAACCCGTTATGTTTAGAGAAGCTCCCATAAAATCAACCTCTTCAATGAAATCTTCTTTTGAGATAGATTGAGTACCATTTCCAATCATTTCCGCTAAAATTGAACTTACACCTGCAATCTCTCCTTCAAAAATTAAAGGATTATCAAATGACAGAGAGGCAGAGGCTCTTGGAAGTTTTTTGTTTTCAACAACCATTACTGTTAAACCATTATCAAGCATAAAAGTTTGAGGTTTTCCAAAAAATATTTCAGGAGTTGGTCCTGATTCTGGAACTATTGATCTGTCTAATTGGGCACTTAAACTATTTGCAAATATTATAGCAAGACCTACAATTAAGTTTTTTGTAACAGTCATTTTTAAAATGTTTTTATATATTTTTTTCATTATTCTATGGTTGTTTTGTTAGTTTCATCACCAGGAAGATAGTCAACAATTACTCTCTGGTTTGGCTGAAGATATTTATTTGCAATTTCTCTAATCTCTTCTTTAGTAATGCTCCTGTAAAGATTAAGTTCACTATTTATTAATCCAGTGTCTCCGTAGAAAGTGTGATAATCTGATAATGAATTAGCAATACCTTCAATCGAACTATTTCTACTTACAAATTGTGTTTCCAAAGAATTTTGAAGTTTTTCAAGATCTCTATCACTGATTAAATCATTTTGCACTTTTTCAATTTCAACATCAATCTCAGACAATAAATCTTCTAAGCTAACTTCTCCCAGAGGAAGAGCTAACATAAGATATGTGCCATAATCTTCTTGAGCAAGATTTACAGTTTGAACAGCTAAGGCCATTTTCTTATCATCTACCATTTTTTTGTAAAGCACTGAGCTTTTACCATCACTTAGATAAGTTGATAAAAGATTTAAGACTCTGGATTCTCTAGAGTTCATCTTTGGAGTTATATATCCAACAAGAAGAGCTGGAACCTGTATATTAGGATCATACCATTTAGCTTTAATAGTTTCCTCTATAGGATCTTCTTTTGGAAGATTTCGTACAACATCTTCAGAGCTAGGAATATCACCAAAGTATTTTTTTACAAGCTCAATAGTTTCATCAATATCGATATCTCCTGCTACAACTAAAGTAGCATTATTTGGTTTGTGATATCTTTTATTAAACTTTTTAAAATCATCTAAGTTTGCAGCCTCTAAGTCTTTGTCAAGACCAATAGTAAGTCTTCCATATGGATGACTTCTATAAAGATTACTTCTAACGGAATATAATAGGTATCCATATGGAGCGTTGTCAAGCCTAAAGTTTTTTTCTTCTTTTACAACACCCTCTTGAAGATTAATTCTATCCTCTTGTCTAATCACAGGGTGAAGCATTCTTTCTGACTCCATCCACAAACTAAGTTCGAGCTTATTGGAGGGGAATACTTCATAATAGTATGTTTGATCATCTGATGTATATGCATTGTTCGAACCACCATTTGCTTCTACAATCTTAAACCATTCACCTCCCTTAATGTTTTTTGTTCCTTCAAAAAGAAGATGCTCAAAAAAATGAGCAAAACCAGTTCTGCCTTCTTCTTCATCTTTTGAACCAACATGATATGAAACTGCTGTAGTAATTACAGGAGCTGTATTATCTTGATGAAGAATTACGTGAAGACCATTGTCAAGATCATATTCAACAAAATTTATTTCTTGTGCATTCGAGACGTAAAAGCTTAACGCTAGAATTGCTGTAGCTAGTATTTTTTTCATTAAAATTATATTAAATTGAGCCCAAAGATAATAAATGTAATTAACTTTAAGGTATGAAGCATACTGAGGTTAGGCAATCACAAGAAGTTTTTATAAAATCATTATTATTAATTTTTCTTATTAATCCTATTCAAAATTTTGGACAGGTATATAAAGTTGATAAAGATGGAATTTCAACAAGAGTTATTTTAGATAAGGAGTACATAGTATTATCAAAATTTGAATCTGAATCTGGAAATTTTATCTCCACTTTGGGAGGTTATTATAAACCTGGAAAATTTCTAAATTTAGACGAGGATGTTTATGATGTTAATCTAGAATTTAATTCTAATTATGATCAAGATAGTATTAAGTCTATTAGCATTAAAAAGACTTCTAAATGGAAGAATATCTCTAAATCAAATGATATACTAAAAGGTAAGTGGGTAATGTCAGGAAGATATAATAATGGAGAATTTAGAACAAGAAACACAGACTTGCCAAGGAAGACTATGAAAATATTAATAGACGGATTTTTTCAATGGATAGCTTTTAATACAGAAACATTTAAGTTTTCTGGAAGTGGTGGAGGAGAGTATGAAACATTAGATGGCAAGTACATTGAAATCATTCAATATTTTTCAAGGGATGATTCAAGGGTTGGAGCTGTATTGGATTTTAATTATGAGATTAAAAATAAAGATTGGTATCATAGTGGTCTTAGTAGCAAGGGAAATCCTATCAATGAAGTTTGGACAATTCGTAACAAAAAATAATTTTAATGAATTTAGAAGAAATAATTTCAATTATAAACCTAAAAAAAATTGATGAGAATAAATATGAAGGTCAAAATTATAAAACAGTTTGGGGAAGAGTTTTTGGAGGTCAAGTATTAAGTCAATCACTTCACGCGGCATATCAAACTGTTCCGGATGATAGAATTGCCCACTCTATGCATGGATATTTTATTTTACCAGGAGATTTAAGTATACCTATAACATTTGAAGTTGATAAGATTAGAAATGGTGGAAGTTTTACAACCAGAAGGGTTGTGGCTTTCCAAAAAGATAGGGCAATCTTTAATATGGCGGCCTCTTTTCAAAAAAAAGAAGAAGGCTATGACCATCAAATCAATAAACCAAATGTGCTAACCCCGGAATTACTTCTGACTGATATGCAACAAGCTGAAGATCATAAAGATGTAACCCCTGAAAGATATCAGCAATTTATTCAGGCACACCCAGAAGTTTTTGAATTTAAGCCAGTAGGAACTCATACTTTTTTACAAAAAGAAAACACACTGCCTATTAATCATTGTTGGTTTAGGTTGAAAGAGAAAATTGATTTGCCACTTCCTTTTCATCATCAGTTATTAGCATTCGTTAGTGATTATCAACTTTTAGCAACTGCATCTTTACCACATAGAAAAGAGATTGCTAAAACAAGAGCTTATTATGCTAGTTTAGATCATGCCTTGTGGTTCCATAGAGACTTTTCAATAAATGAATGGCTTCTTTATGATATGGAAAGTCCAAGTGCGTCAAATTCTAGAGGTTTTGCTAGAGGAAGTATTTTCAAGAAAGATGGGACAATGATTGCATCAGTTGCTCAAGAAGGATTAATGAGAAAACTAGTAAAATAATAGTGAAGAAACTTATTATAATCTCTTTGTTTTTGCTAGGATCTTGCCAAAAAGAAAATAAAATTGTTCCACAAAATCAATTACCTGAACAAGAAGACTCTATTGCTTTAACTAGGGACAGGATAGATTCTCTTTTGGTATCTACTAATATTTTTGAAATATCATATAATGAAATGTATGAACAACCTAATTGGGTTAAATATACAGTAAGGCAGAATATTGTAAAAAATGCTGATAGAGACGGAATGAATTTTTACACTGTTGATTCTATCTATACATCAGATAATGATGATTATTATTCAAATAGATGGGACAAAGGACATATGGCTCCAGCAGGATCCTTTAATGATTCATATGAAAATTTATATGCTACATTTACTTTTTTAAATGCCGCTCTTCAGTATGATGATTTAAATAGAGGAGTATGGGTTGATCTAGAAGAACAAGTAAGAGATTGGGCTGATGAATTTGGAGATCTTGATATTGAAATATATTTAGAATTTGATGCAAATCATATAATTCTTGAATCTGAAGCGCATGTGCCATCAGCATTTTATAAATATGTTAGTTTTCCAGATGGTTCAAAAAAATGTTATTATTTTCCAAACATTACACCTGATAAAGTTTGGCAAGAGTATGAGATTGATTGCAACTAATGATTAAAATAAATATTAATTCAATAATTATTTATAAATTAAGTTTATGAATAAGCAAAAAGAGTGGAGACCACTACCAGACTCCATAACAATTAAGGAAAGCACAATTGAAGGACTTGGAGTTTTTGCTACTCAAGATATTGAGACAAACTCTGATTTAGGAATATCTCATGTTTATGACGAAAGATTTCCAGATAATTATATTAGACTTCCGCTAGGCGCATTTATTAACCATCATGAAATGCCAAATTGTAAGGCTATTATCTCTGAATCTCACAATTCTCTCGGAGCTATTAAACATATAAGAATTATAGCAGTAAAAAACATTTCATCTGGGGAAGAGTTGACACTAAATTATATTATAAATAAACTAGATAATCCACTTTGGGAATTTGAGTATGAAGTAACTCAATAACTATTTTAATTTACTTACTTAGTAATAACTCCTTCAAGTTCAAACATATCTGCTAGATAACCTGAAACAGTGTTTCCATCAACATAGATCTCAAAAGCTGCATTTAGTCCATATTCCTTTACATAAATATCTATAAAGAGAATATCTTCTTCAATTTCAGTTCCCAGAATATCAAAAGCTTGATTGGCTTCTTCTGTTTTAAAAATAGTTTTAAGGCCATCTTTATCATTAGAAATGGTCATGCTAAATTTACCGTCACTTCCATCTGGTAGTCCAAAAACTTCAATTTCATAATTACCTATAAACTTTTGTGCTGAGTCTTCTTTAACACTAGCTGGTGATTCAACATCTTGACTTATAGTTTGAGTCTTTTGTAGAATACTACAAGATGAGAAAGTTAAAATAAATGATAGTAGTAAGATTGTATTTTTCATAATTACCTGATTTATAATTTAAATTCCAATTAAGTATTGAAATTTAATAAAAAATTGAGACCTATTAATCCTGAAAGGATTAAAATCTTCTGGTTGAAGATCAAAATCATTAATTGAACTCTGATTCCCCCCAATATAAAAAATTGTTGAAGGATTGGGATTCCATTCTAAGAGGGGTTGTATGTAAAATGTGTCAGTAAATTTATTGTATTCAGAAATTAATCTTATACTTAAGTCATTGTTAAACTGATACCTGCTAGATAATCTTGATATATAACCATTATAGAAAAATTCAGAGTCATCCGTTTTCCTCAATGAAGAAAATCTTAAAGATGGATTTAGACTTATATTATTCCCTAGTTTATAATTTAA
>ERZ651776.3910-NODE-3910-length-14242-cov-2.806707_pt1 | contig 14242 bp, 14 predicted proteins | sample MGYA00514761_ERZ651776 | MGnify/ENA metagenome assembly ERZ651776 | reverse complement strand
TGACGGTCGCCGCTGTTCGGTAGATGCCGACCGTGGTCGACTCGAGGGATCCATTATCGTCGAGTGCTTCAGCCATTTGCTGCTTCCTCACGGGTAGAACCGTGAACTGAACTTCGATTCGCGATCAGAACTTGAGTCCGCCCTCCCGGGCGGCGTCCGCGAATGCCTTGACCCGGCCGTGGTACCGGAATCCGTTTCGGTCAAAGACCACTTGTGAAATGCCGGCATCCTTCGCCTTGGCGGCGAGGGTGCTGCCGACCTTGGTGTCGCCGTCGATGTTCCCGCCGGTGCCGTCCCAGCCCTTTTCTCGCGAACTCGCCGAGACCAGGGTTCGTCCGGTCAGGTCGTCGATGACCTGGCAGTACATGTGATTGGCCGATCGGAAGATCGAGAGCCGCGGTCGGTCGGGCATGCCCATGACCTTCTTGCGGATGCCCGTCTTGCGGCGATTTCGGCAGATGCTTTTGTGCTTGTTCTTGTCCATCGTGGAATCCTCTCATCCTCGACCTTGAATGGCCGGGAACGATCTCCGTTGGTCAGTTACCGAATGCCTTGCCCTGCTTGCGGGTGATCTGTTCGCCGGCGTACGTGCCTTTAATGGCAGCTTGGCCAAACTCATTGCCGCCGATCTCGACCGAGGCATCGAGCCCTGTCGTGGCCGCTTGATCGATAGTGGACATCAAAACCACGCCGCCAGCGTCAGCACCCCATAACAAACCTTGTGGTCCCCGCAAAATTTCTACACGGGTCAACTCACTACCGAGTATGTGTTCAATACGGGGGCTGATTTGCGGCGAGGAGGGGTCGGCGATATTGATCCCGTCCAGCACGATTCGGGTTCTGAAGCCCTCCTCGCCTCTAATTCGAACCGCTGCGGCCTTGCCGAATCCGCCATCCATCGTCACGGTGACGCCGGGCTGCGTATCGAGCAGCGATCCTAAATCGGGGTATCCGAGCGACAAAATATCCTCTCGATCCAAGACGCTAACGGACACGCCGACTTGATGTGACAAGTCAGCCACACGAGACGCGACAACGACTGTTTCATCAATCGCCGCAGGCTCTTCTGCCGTCTGAGCGATCGTATGGCCTGTCAGACAAAGACCCAATGACAGTGTCAGTAAGCCGCTCGCTGCGCGCGGGCTAGCGTGTCGCTGCTGACGATGAGACGCGAGTGGGTGTGGCGATGAGGGGGTAGCTTGCGATCGACTTGTCATCTTTGGACATCCTTTTTACCGAGACTCGCGGCGACACGAGCCCAACAATTCACCGTAATCAGGAGAAGAGGGATCCAGAGAGGAAACGTCATAGAGGGCAGAGAAACAGGCAACCACGAGACGCGATCCTAACGGAGCCCTCCGCTCCACATAATGAGGTTCTGTCAGGCAGGTATCGGGCTGTCACAGATGTGATTACCGTTGCGGGGGCAGCGCCGGACTCGATATGATCTCACCGGACTTCCCTTTTAACCTACCCAGACCCCTGGGCCGGTAGGCACCTAACGGAGGGCACCGTACTCTTAGACGGTGTCCGGGTCAATCATTCTCGATGGTATGATCACACCATGCAGACAGCTTCAGAATGCGCGCCAACTGACGAGCAGTGCCAGCAAGTGACCCGCCTATTGGGTCGGACGCCCCGCGGGTTAAAAGCCATTCCAGTGCTCGATTCATCGGGAGCGCCGATGGTCATTCGTGTGGCGTCTGTGGTGGATAATAAACCGTTTCCAACGCTGTACTGGTTAGTCGATGCTGCCCTGTGCTTGCACATTGACCGTTTGGAGGCGGCAGGCTGGATCGCCCGCCTGCAGGCCCGCGTGGATCATTCGGTGTTACTGCAGAATGAGATGGAGCAAGACCATGCGCGCTACAAATGCGAACGTGAGCGCTACCTGTTGCCTGAGGAAGTGCTATTACTGACCAGCCAGAATATGAGACAGGCACTGGAGGAGCGGGGTATTGGCGGTATCACTGGACCGCATCGCATTCGCTGTTTGCACACCTGGTATGCCGCCCACCTGGTAACGCCCAACACCATTGGTCGTCTGGTGGATCAATTACTCGCAGAAAGTGAATACTTGGCCCCAGATTAGGGGCCTGTCAGTGTTATCCTGCGGCGTTTTTGACTGATCCCGGTAACGAGGAAACGCACATGTCGACGAATACTGATGACGTACGCATCCGCAAATTGCGTGAGTTATTAATCCCTGAGCAACTGATTGAAGAAATGCCTGCTCAAGGCGCCGTGGCAGAGCACGTCACGGCGTCTCGCGGTGCGATTCAGTCGGTACTCGAGAAGACCGATGATCGTCTGATTATTGTCGTAGGCCCCTGTTCGATTCATGATCCGGTAGCGGCGATTGATTACGCTGGACGTCTTGCGGAATTAAATAAGACGGTTTCAGATCAGCTGTTGGTGGTGATGCGTGTTTATTTTGAAAAACCCCGCACGACGGTGGGTTGGAAGGGGCTGATCAACGACCCGCACCTCGATAATTCTTTTGACGTGAACGAAGGACTGCGCCGAGCCAGAGGGCTGCTACTAGAAATCAACGCCATGGGGCTGCCCACCGCGACGGAATACTTGGATTTAATCTCACCGCAGTACATCGCGGATCTAATTGCCTGGGGTGCGATTGGCGCGCGGACAACCGAAAGCCAGAGTCATCGCGAGCTGGCCAGCGGACTCTCCTGCCCAGTAGGCTTTAAAAACGGTACCGGTGGCAATATCCAGATCGCTGTCGATGCCATTGGCGCAGCGCAGCATTCACATCACTTTTTGTCTGTCACCAAAAGAGGGCAGTGTGCCATCGTTGAAACGGCGGGTAACCCCTACTGTCATCTGATCTTGCGGGGTGGCCCACAGCCCAATTACGATATGTTCTCGGTCGACGATGCCTGTGCCATGCTGCGCAAAGCGTCACTCCCAGAGGCCATCATGATTGATGCCAGCCATGCCAACAGTCGTAAAAAGCCCACTCTCCAAGTGGCCGTGTCCGAAGATATTTCGTCGCAGGTAGAGCGGGGGGATCATCGTATCGTCGGATTGATGCTGGAGGGCTTCATCGAGGGAGGCCGGCAAGATGTGGTGAATATCGATGATCTGGAATACGGCAAAAGTATTACTGATCCTTGTATGGATTGGGACCAGACAGCGGCCACACTGCGTCATCTTGCTCAAGCCGTCGAGCGGCGTCGAGCCGCGGGATAAAGTGAGGGGAAGCTGCATGTACCATAACGCTGTAACACGATGTCACTTTGCGTTGCTCAGTGCGATCGCTCTGGTGGCCATCGTCAGCGCTACTGCCGCAGCAGCGCAAGAGCGAGAGTTGCTCGTACCCCGGCCTCAGTCTGAGATGACGATTGCGCAACTCTCAGAGGAAGTCTACGACGAGGTAAAATCACTGCATGCCTTTGAGGCAATGCCGCTGCCAGATTCACCAGAGCGTCGTCGAACGCTAGAAATTCGGCTCGACGAAAAGACCATTAATTTACTCAAAAATATCATGTCGCTGTCGCAGCGTGTTCTGACAAAGCCAGAGGACGCCCCCGAGAGGGCGACGCTGCGGCAACTCGTGCAGTCGCGAGGCATTGAGATAGAGCAAACACTGGTGCTTCGTTTTGCCAGTTTGACCGAGAGATTGAACCAGTCACTGGCTCGCCAAGCTAGCCTGTCCGGCGCTGCATTGCTGAGCGAGGAGTCACTGGGCGAATTATTAGATGGGCAACGCCTTCAGTACCTCTCACTCGCTTCTGACCTCACGCTGTTAATGAAGACGCTTGAGCTGGAGGAGACGGATCTCAGAAAAAAAGTCATCAGCACATTGACCTATTTTGGCGATGAGATGATGGGGCTTGTCCATCTTCACCGGCACGGCCTTAGTATGCTCTCAGCCCGAAGCGCTGCTGATGGCACTGACGCTGATTTGCTACAGGCAGCGCGATTTGAGTCCGAACGATTAGAGCTGGCAATCAAACGCTTGAGAAAGGTGGTGACACAACTCGAGCTCTTGGGCGGCGATACGCTGGAAATGCGGCGGACGCTCATTGAAGAACGCCGAGGTTTGGCGCTGACGTTAGTCGACACTGCCGTCATCAATGTCTTATACGCTGAGATATCCGGTGAGGTCCGTGATTGGCTCTCGGTTCGGGGCATCGGTGCGGCGATTTCTTTTGTTTTATTCGTGGTCATTGTGATTCTCTCTCGCGCCTTGTCACGAATCGCAAAGCGCCTGACAGCGCGTGCGCTGAAAAACGCCGAGGAGTCGGTCTCTCAATTACTGAGGGAGACCTTGATTTCGATGGCAGGCACCGTCGTGTTTTTAATTGGGATGTTGGTGGCGTTGTCTCAAATTGGCATTTCCGTGACGCCACTCATTGCGGGATTAGGGGTCATTGGCTTTATCGTCGGTTTCGCCCTGCAAGATACGCTAGCCAATTTTGCATCAGGTGCCATGATTTTGGCGTATCGACCTTTCGACACCGGTGACTTCATCTCTGCGGCGGATGTGGAAGGCGAGGTCCGCAAAATGAACTTGGTCAACACGACGATTGTGACCGTTGATAATCGAGTGCTCATTATCCCAAACAGCAAGATTTGGGGTGGTGTCATTATGAACTTCACGGGACAGCATCTTCGTCGTACCGATGTGATTTACGGCGTGAGTTATAGCGAGGATCTAGATCACGTACAGCGAGTATTGGAAGAGTTGATCGCCGCTGATGAGCGCTTCCTGACAACGCCACCACCGATCGTGCGGGTCAAGCACTTTGGTGATTCTTCGATCGACTTTATGGTACGCGCTTATGTGAGAACCGAGCAGTTCTGGGAGACGCTGTGGGCACTTAACAAGTCGGTTAAACAACGATTCGACGCAGAGGGGATTAGCATTCCGTTTCCGCAGCGCGACGTGCATATGTTGACGGCATCTGAGCCACCAGCAAAGCGATCGGGAGAGGAGCCCGCCTAGTAGCTCCAAGTAATGCCGGTAGTGATGGTGTAGTCGGTCGTATCTATTTTCAGTTGCCCTCGTTGGTCCGCAGAACTGTCAAATTCAGTGCGTGCGTTGATACTCCAGTAGAAGCTCGGAAACAGCTCCCAACTCAACATCAAATTAAAATCACCTCTTATGTCTCCCCATTCAGACAGCGACGGGTAAGCGTTGCCAACCATGGAAATATCCATGTCACGAGAGGCGAAGCTGTAGAGGTGCCACTGCATGTTAAAAAACATCTCAGCGGCATTATCGATCAGGTCCCCATCCCCATTCTTTGGATTGACACAATCAATGGCCTCCCCGTTTGAGCCGAGGCTAATGTCGGGATCGTCGCAAGAAAACGTGCGCTCTTGAACACCCTGAATACCCGTGGAAACGGCCAGTTCATGCCCTAATTCCTGTATGAAATAGCGCCCTACGCCGACACCCATCGAGAACCGGTGATCAACACCGAGCGCATCATTGGAAGAATAGACGGCATTGAGCACGCGATAGGACTGCGCGGCACCACGCGACCGCCAAAATTCGCGATAGAGGGTGAAATTTGAGCTATTGAGAGTGTTCTTCACCGTGTCACCCTCCGCGTTAAGGGCCTTTGTCTGGTTGTCGTCAATTCGTCCAGAAAAACCCGTACGTCCCCCCCGCGTATCGTAGGTGCCAGAAGTCGACAGGGATAACGTAACGGCGTTCGGGTCAGCATAAATAGTGCTGGTCACTTTGAGATCTAACTGATCGGCCAGTTGCTCTTCGATAGAGCGAATCTCAACAATATCCTCTAGATCCAGTTGCCGCTCGCCGCCGCGAACCTTGAAAGTGAGTACACTCCTCTCCTCTGTCTTGGCGAAGCGACCATAAAGTCGTTCCCCGTCGTCGAGACGCACTTCGTAGACGTAACGGCTGTCAATTTGCTGGACCTCACGCCATTTAATCTTGATCACGCCGGCATAGTCGGTGTTGAGGGCTAATTTTCCGGCACTCATCGAGTCGATGGCACCGGTAATCGTATCGCCGTTATCAACCGTGACCACATCGGTCTTGGTGTGGGCCGAGGTGATGGCGCTGTAAAGCGTCACGCAGCACCATAGGGCAACACAGGCTACAGTGGGGACAAAGCGCATAAAAAAGTGTCCGAGTAAAATTTGTAACGAATGCGAGCGCGTCAGTTGGCGCCCATCTGGCAGAAGCAGAGCTTATTGCCATCGAGGTCACGGACATAAGCGCCATAAAAGAAATCAGGCACGCGCTCCCCCGGGGGGCCATCACAGGTCGCGCCTAAGGCGATCGCTTTGGCGTATAGCTCATCACAGGCTGCTCGACTGCCTGCACGGATCGCGACCATCGTGCCATTACCTGCACTGGGTGCTTTTTCATCATAAGGAATGCAAATGGCCAGCATCGGGTTTTGTACATCGGTTCCATAGAGCGCGATACGCTCATTGCCCATGACGTGGCCGACATCGATGATGCTGAATAACGAAGCATAAAAGGCGTTGGCTCGCTCAAAGTCAGTGACGCCAAGAGTGGTGTACGCAAGCATCGTGGTCTCCTTTTGGTGTGATAACAACACAGTTTTTACTGCGTAAAATTGTAGTCTAGTGGCAAACCCACAGCTTGGAGTCTAGCGGTGAAGCGGGAGGATGACCAGATTTGGGCCTTTTTCTGTCACCTAAAGAAAGCGTATTCTGGCAGTCAACGGAGACGAAAGCAGAGAATTGATGGAGCAGGTGTTAATTGCCCTGATTGTAGCGGCATTAATCGGGTGTCTTATATTCAGTCGATGGTCGCCGCCGCTATTATTCTCGGCAGCGATGGCGGCTTGTGTCATGGCGGGTTCCATTGACCTGTCGAGCGTCATGGCGAAGGCGACCAATGAGGGGCTAGTGACCTTGCTGCTGTTGTTGATGGTTTCCCTCGGCCTTGAGCGGCTGCCGTGGTTGTTGTCTTTGTCTCATTATGTCGTGAGGCGATCATTACCTAAAACCCTCTTAGGCCTGTCTGGTATGACCATGTTGTTTTCCGCTTTCGTGAATAATACGGCCGTGGTTGCAACGCTCGCCGGCACGTTAAGAAAGAATCCGTACCATGCCGCAAGCCAGATTTTATTGCCCATTTCTTATGCGGCCATCCTGGGAGGGACGCTGACGCTGATCGGTACGTCTACCAATCTCATCGTCAGCAGTTTTTTGGAGGATCTGACCGGTAGCGGCATCGCTTTTTTTGCCTTTTTACCCGTGGCATTGCCCGCGGCGATGGCGGGATTGGCTGCGATGCTATTGATGCACCGAGTCCTCCCAGTGAGTCACGAGGCGTACGCCCAGACCCATGACTTTTTGATCGAGATGGTGGTCGCCGATGATTCTCGATTGGTGGGCAATACCGTATTGGAAAACGGACTGAGAGATCTCGGCGATTTATTTTTAGTGGAACTGGTGCGGCAAGGACGATTGATGACGCCGGTCATGCCCGATGAATACCTAGAAGCCGGTGACCGACTCATTTTTTCAGGCGATGTCACAAAAGTGGGTGTTTTAGAGCGCTTTCACGGCTTGCGATCCTTTGCGCTGGATCAAGGTTTGTTAGGCACTAACTTAACCGAAGTGGTTTTGTTACCCGGTGCGCCAGTCGTTGGCCTGACGATTAAGCAAAGTGAGTTTCGGTCACGTTTTGATGCGGCCGTCGTGGGTCTTCATCGCGATGGCGAGCGCTTATCAGGAAAGTTGGGCAACATCTCCCTGCGAGCCGGCGACTCGCTGATGCTGGCGGTGGGAGCAGACTTTCAAAAGCGCAGTAATTTGAGTCGAAATTTTCTGATTATTGATAATAGTGTTGCCAGCCATAGTCTTTCGACGACAAAGAGTGTCATCACTGCCGTGGGAATGACCGCGGCGGTGGGTTGTTCTATCGCCGGTTGGGTGCCTTTGTCGACCGGGTTAATGTTTCTGCTGCTGCTGATGTTGTCGCTCAAGTTGTTTAGTGCGGCTGAATTACGCCGACGTTTCCCTTTCGAGATGTGGTTGATCGTCTCCTCAGCGCTGGCTATTTCTCAGGCCGTGCTCAATTCAGGACTGATGGAGACGGCGATGTCGGGTCTCTCGCCGGTACTCGCGGGGCTCTCACCAACCATGATGCTGGTGCTGATTTACGGCTTGACGCTGGCCCTGACGGAGTTGATGACCAATAACGCCGCTGCCGCATTGATGTTTCCGATCGGCTACTCCATCGCCGTGACAACGGGTGTTGAGCCGATGGCGTTTGTGATGGCAGTAGCGCTGGGTGGCAGTGCCTCGTTTCTCACCCCCTATGGTTATGCCACGAATCTGATGGTGCAGAATCTTGGTGGCTATTCGCGTCAGGACTACATTCGATTTGGTTGGCTGGTGTCGCTGGCTTATTCGAGTGTGGTGTTGCTGTTACTCCCAAGAGTTTTTCCGTTTTAGCGCGAGCCACAGCAACCCGTGGGGTCGATTCGGGGCCGCATTGGCGGTCCCAGCAAAATGATCGATAATCATGGCGTTGCGACGATAGCGTGCTCGGAGTTGACGAAAGCGTGCGCTTGCTGCTCCGGCCATCGCACCCATTGCACGGTAGGCCGTCCTGACCCGTTTTGTTGAGGTACTGTGGCATGCGGCGCGTTGCGTAGGTTTTTTTGTAGAAGGCCCATTACTTAAAGGTCTCAAGTGTGTTTTCGCTGAGTTGTGAATGGTTTGATGTGAGTCGGTCTTTATGAGTCTATCCCCCGATCAGTGGGTCGAAGCCCACGTAGGCCCGGTTGCTGAGGCGTTATCGTCAGCGGTTTTCTACGCCATCCCGGTCGCGGGCACACAGGTACCCCTGATTGTCATATGGTTGGCGGTGGCGGCCGTATTTTTTACCGTCTATTTGCGGTTCATCAATGTACGTGCACTGGGTTTGGCCATTCGCCACGTCAAGGGCGATTTCTCAGACCCTACCGCGCGGGGCGAAATTAGCCACTTTAAGGCGGTCGCCACGGCGATTTCTGGCACCGTGGGCGTGGGCAACATTGGCGGCGTGGCGGTCGCGATCTCCCTCGGTGGCCCCGGCGCCGCATTCTGGTTGTTTTTGGCCGGTTTATTGTCCATGTCGACCAAGTTGGTGGAGTGCACGCTGGGCGTCAAATACCGTCGTTATAACGCCGATGGATCGGTCTCTGGCGGCCCCATGTTCTATCTTGAGAGTTATTTTCGTGAGCGCGGTTGGCCGTCTCTCGGCAAAGGCATGGGCGCTTTCTATGCATTGGCACTGGTGATTGGCTGTTTGGGTATCGGCAATATGTTTCAGTCGAATCAGGCCTATGCGCAGGTGTTGGTGATCACCGGAGGGGAAGCATCGGCGCTGGTCGACATGGGTTGGTTGTTTGGTTTGGGTCTGGCAGCTGTGGTGGCGGCGGTGATTATTGGTGGTATTCAGTCGATCGCCCGAGTGGCGGCTATTTTGGTGCCGGTCATGGCCCTTCTCTATGTGGTGAGCTGTGTGATTGTCATTACGCTGAGTGCTGAGCACCTGCCGGGGGCGCTGCAGCTGGTCGTCTCTGAGGCATTCACTGGCCAGGCGGCATCGGGTGGCGCGCTGGGCGCAGTGATTATCGGCTTTCAGCGTGCGTTATTCTCGAACGAAGCGGGAATCGGTTCGGCATCCATCGCACATGCTGCGGTGAAAACAGAGGCCCCCGCATCAGAGGGTATTACCGCATTACTTGAGCCATTTATCGATACGGTGGTGATTTGTTCGTTGAGCTCGCTGGTGATTCTCACCACCGCAATGCCCCATAACTTAATGGGCTCGGGTCTGGCAGGCATTGAATTAACGTCAGCAGCATTTGCTTGGCACTTTGCGTGGGCGCCCTACGTGATTGCCATTGCGGCCTTACTGTTTGCGTTTTCAACCACCCTCGCGTGGTCTTACTACGGGCTGAAAGGGTGGACTTATTTAGTCGGAGAGGGCCGCTTCCGCGCGCTGATCTTCCAACTGGTTTTTTGCAGTTTTATTGCGCTGGGTTGCATGCTCGAGCTGTCAGCGGTGCTCGACTTTTCTGATGCGATGGTCTTCTTAATTGCGGTGCCTAATATTCTGGCCCTGTACTTGTTTGCCCCCATGGTCAAACGTGAAGTTGAGCATTACGTCGCCACTATTCGTGAGCAGGAGCAGTGAATTGATCCGGCATCGCTTTCGCTGGAGGCGCTGAGCGACCAGTCGGTCGACACGAAGTGACCACCGGGGAGCAAAAGTGTCTGCTATGGCTGACTGGGTAGGTGCTTCATCGTGATACCCACAGTGATCTGCTAGTCCAATTCAGTAGGGCCGATCTCCTTCGCTGACCACGCGATGGAGACGCCGTGTGGCCGGGAAAAAATCGTTAATGGGCTTGTGCTGGGTGCTGCGGTTATCCCACAGCACTAGAGAATCGGTCTGCCACTGAAATCGGCAGGTAAACTCGGGGAGACTGGCATGGCGCCAGAGAAACTGCAGCATCTCGCTCGATTCCAGTGGCGGTAAGCCTTCGATATGAGTGGTAAATAGCGGATTCACAAACAAGACCTTTTTGCCCGTCTCTGGGTGGGTCTGAATGACAGGGTGACGAGTGGGCGGATTGGCAGAGACCGCATCGGCGAGTCGCTCACGACCACCGGGTGCGCTCAGACTCTCCTTAAAGCCATGGCTAAAATCATGCACGGCCACCAAGTCAGTCAGATAGCGTTGCATGCCTGCTGAGAGTCCATCGTATGCCGCGGTCATACTGGCAAACAAGGTGTCGCCACCGATCTCTGGAATGGTCATTCCGCGGAGCACTGTTACGGAGGGTGGGTGTGCCCGGAAGGTCATATCGGAATGCCATTGCTCGATTTTAGAGGGATTTTCTCGAGTGCTTTCAAGAATCATGACCTCAGGTAAGCCCTCAACAGTCTGATAAGCAGGATGGGTCTGTAGCGGTCCAAAAATTTCAGCAAGCGCTTTTTGGTCAGCAGGAGTAATCGATTGATCACGCAAAAAGAGCACCTCGTGCTCATTCAGCAAGGCGCGCAGTGTTTGTGCGAGTTCGGTATCGAAGCCTTCTCCTAAATTGACCGCTTTTAATTCGGCACCCAGTGCGCCAGCCACTCGCTTCACGTGCATGGTGATGTCCTCGCTTTGTTTCTGATCCAAACCCGCCAGTGTTGAATTGTGCTCGCCACTGACGTGGCAGAGCAACTGTACATTTGACACGCTAACGGTCAGGTCGGTGTCTTGCCTCCGCGCTTAGGCATCGATCTTCAGGCCATTTTTAGACGGATGGCATCGATAAAAACAGGAGTAAGTTTGATGAAAAAATGGATTTTTCTCGCCGGCTGCTGTGGCGTTCTCGCTGCACCCATAGGTCAAGCAAGCACACCGATGGCGGTTCCCCCGATGGCACTTGAGACGTCGCAGATGCAGATCGCCCAGTCACCTTTGCACGATGAACAGTCTCGCACAGTCTCATTACTAGAAGCGACTCAGGTACGCGGTCGGGTACTACCCTTTGTGATTGGCATCGCGGCGATCGATATTGCTTTGGCCAGTTTTTATTGGGGGGTTTATGTGCCGCATTACGCCAACTATGAACCTGCATTTGAGATGCACTGAGGCCGTGCAGATGGAGTTTGATCAGTCAGATAACGCCGTTGAGCAATTGCAACAAAAGCTTCGACGAGATACCCATACACAGGTCCGTGAGCGCTACTTTGCGGTGAGGATTCTGCCGATGCTGTTGTTATGGGCGTTGCTATGGGCATTGTTATGGGCATCAGTCACCTGGCTGGCTGCCGGTGCGATCTCACTACCGGTGGCCATCATCGTGTTCTGTAGTGTGGCAGTCGGGATTGTCATTTGGTTGCATCAGCGTGCAATTCACGCTGCCGATAAATCATGATGAATCGGTGGAGTGTCGCGATCGGCCTTATCGATATCGGCGGTATGGATACTTCGGGCACTGGTACTTCAGGTACTGGTACTTCAGGTACTGGTACTTGGCGTGCTGCTAACTAGGCGCTTGAACCCGGAACGCTTGATACCTGAGCGCTCGCAGCGTGTTTTAGGGAAAGGAGACTGCGGGCGCTTAGGACTTTTGCTGATGACGGTAGGGCTGTTCAATGCAACCGCGCCGGCCGCTCAGGCGCAACCCATCAGAACGTATCCTGCATCTATAGTGTGGCAGGAGAGCAGTTTTGATTGTGGCCCTGCGGCGCTGGCGACGTTACTGCAATTGAGGCTGCAGCGCAGTGCCACGGTGTCCGAGTTAACCGCGGCCTTGTTAGCAATGAGTCGGCAGGAACGGCAGCAAATACGCACTCGAGGGTATAGCTTCCATCAGCTCGTCGCGATGACGGCTGCCGTAGGTGCACGCGCCACTCTGCGCCGATTGACTGCTCGAGGCTTGGCGCAGATCAGTTTGCCGATACTCGTGTATCTCGACTTGCCCTCTGGCCCGCATTTCAGCGTGCTCACTGGTATGACCGGCAGTGAGGTGGCATTGGCAGATCCGTCGCAGGGTGCAGTGATTTGGCCGAGGGCACAGTTTCTCTCGGCGTGGTCGTCGACGGGGAGTGGCTATGCGTTGTCGATTACAGCAGATCCTGTCGGGTGAGTTCGATACCACGCTCGGCCAATTCTGCGGCGCCGCTGGCGTGGGTCACAACAGCGGTGCTCGCTAGATCGGCCCGCAGATACGTCTCCGTCACTCTCCTCATATCCTCGATTTGCGTGTTGACAATGCCAGCTCTAAACGTTTTTCGATGTTCCGCTGTGCGCCCAAATAAGCATTCATGAAAATGCTGCTTGGCTTCTCCTGCGGGGGAACCTGGTTTATCCAAACTGGCCACGACGCTTAAGATGGCCTCTTCCAAGGCGAGTGCTTCATGATCGGTTTCCATTAACCAGTGCAGTGAGGCATCAAAATCCGCCAGGGTGTCAGCCAGCCTAGGGTCGCGGTAGGAGAAAAAACGAAACGCTGCAATGTTCGGATCATGGCTGGCACCGCCGCCATAAGCGCCTCCCTGTTCTCGAATACTGCGATGCAAGAATCCGTTGCGGAGAAAGGCACCCAGCACTGACAAGATGGGTGCGTCGGGGTGTCCTGAGGGCACCGTAGGATAGGCGCGAGCGCAGAAATTAACCTGGGTATTAGTGACCCACACTTCCTGGCGCTGTTCTCTAATGGGAGCGCTGCTCCAAACACTTGTCTCTGTGTTGCTGAGCATTCCTGCTGCGGACTCGGCTGCGCGACTCGCCGCTCCAATATTGGGCTCGTCGGCAATGGTGCAGAGTTGACGCCCACCCGCCGAGGCAAGTTTTTGCTGGATAGCAGCCAATGAGCTGGCGAAGGAGCCGAGTTCAGTGTCAGAGTGCAGACTGTCGTCCAGTTCACGGAGTCGCCGAATACCTTCGAGGCCTCCCTGTTCATGAGCCAGACGCGCCAGTGGACTCATGCCTGCGCAAGCGGCACTCATGGCAAGCGCATGGCCACCTCCGGTAATACCTTGGTCGCGGCGCGCTCTTATTTGGCTGATCAGATCACGAATGCGCGTGTGCTCATCGAAGCGTGCCTCCTGCAAGGTATCGGACATCAACGCCAGTTGATCGGGTATTCGGTCGGCGAGGGCTTTTGAGGATAAAACGAGATAGCGATCACAGGATTGCTCATCCTCCCGATGCGCGCGGCTACTAACCGACGCGCTGAGTGAGCCGACGGTAGCGGAATGGCGATCCTGAGCTTGTAAATACGTCAACGCACCCACACCCACCTCTGCCATAAGCCCCGTTACCAGTGGCAGATGTTGCTGCTCTGCTGCGGTGAATGCGGGCAACTGACTGACCCATTGCTGGTAGACCAGCCCGTTAGTGCCAGTGGTATAGCGATAATGTGGTGCCGCAGTTTGCGTGATGTCGGGGACGGGTGAGGGGATTTCGGCAGGAATATCGGTGAGTGCGACTCGCGGCAGCACGTCGGGATCATCTTTTTGTGCTTGCCGTTCTCGCAGGCGCGCTGCCAAGTCGAGTACGTCTGCCGTTTGCGCTTCATCGAGGTCGGCTTTCATGGCGTCGAGTCGCGCGGTTTCAGCGGCGTCACGCTGTGCCGACAGCGCGGGGTCTGGTTCAACCGCTAACCGCACCCTGTGGGGGTTCTCCAGCAATAAGCGGCGCAACAGCGTGGGAATGTAGTCGGGAGACGCAAGACCCTCTCTCAGCGTGGCAATGACCGGCTCCAAGTCT
>ERZ651776.3905-NODE-3905-length-14250-cov-4.548790_pt1 | contig 14250 bp, 10 predicted proteins | sample MGYA00514761_ERZ651776 | MGnify/ENA metagenome assembly ERZ651776 | reverse complement strand
TTACAGCTTCCATTACCACTTTCTCAGTTTGATCATCCAAGGCGCTCGTTGCTTCATCTAAAATTAGTACTTGTGGGTTGTGGTACAAGGCTCGTGCAATTCCTATACGCTGTCTTTGTCCGCCTGATAACCTAATCCCACGCTCACCAATTTTAGTTTGATATTGTTTAGGTAATTCATCTATGATGAATTCATGTAAATTTGCAATTTTAGATGCTTTTTCAACAGCTTCTTTAACAACATCTTTTGGCTCTACCCCAAAAGCAATATTGGCTGAAACTGTATCATCAGATAAATAAATATGCTGGGGGACATAACCAATAGATTTTTGCCAAGATCTTATGTTTTTTTGTGTAATAATTTTTCCATCAATCTCTATAATTCCTTTTTGAGGCTCAAGTAATCCTAAAATTATATCAACCATTGTAGTTTTGCCACTACCAGTGGCACCTATCAAACCAACAGTAGATTTTGCAGTAATGGTTAAATTAACATTTTTTAACGCTACTCGTGGTGTATTGGGATAGTTAAAATGAATATTCTTTAATGTAATATTTTTATTAAAAGATAAAATACCCTGGTCTTGATTTAAGTTAAATTTTTTAAGGTTGATCATGTCCTCATGAAGCCTATCAAGTGAAGGACCAACAAAAATGAACGAAGCAAAAGAAGCATAAATTGCCTGAATCCCTGGCATTAAGCGATACCCAGCAAAAACATACAAGCTGATGATGGGCAAAGCATCATTGACGGGTTTTCCGGCCTTGGGTGCGTGTCGCTTGGGTATCACAATGACCGTTTGGCGCAGGCCGCGATGGCGCAGATGCAGGAGTTGCCTTTTGCGCCGACGTTTTATGGCCGCTCGCATCCCAAGGTGGCCGAGCTAGCGGGCGTTTTGACCAGCAAAGCGGCGGTGCCGTTCGAAAAGGCGATGTTCCAGTGTTCAGGGTCCGAGGCGAACGATGCGATGATCAAGTTTATCTGGGCGCGCAACATCGCCCGGGGGCAGCCACAGCGGCGCAAGATGATCTCGCGCTGGCGCGGATACTACGGCAACACCGTCGCGTCGGTGGCGCTGTCCGGCCAGCCGCATATGCACGCAGGTTTTGGCTTGCCGATGGATGATTTCCTGAAACTCTCGACGCCCAACTACTATCTAAATGCGCAGGATGGCGAGAGCGAAGAAGAATTCTCGGCCCGCTTGGGGGCGGAGTTTGAACAGACCGTGCTGGAGGCCGGGCCTGATACGATTGCGGCCTTTTTTGCCGAACCGATGCAGTCGGGCGGCGGCGCGATCCGTCCGCCCACAGGCTATTGGGAGGCGATGCAGGCCGTCATCCGCAAGTACGACATTCATTTCCACGTGGATGAAACCGTCTGTGGCTTTGGCCGCACCGGGCATTATTGGGGCGCTCAAGCGTTTGATCTGACACCGGACAGTACGACCTGCGCCAAGGCCTTGACGGCCGCGTTCTTTCCAATGTCAGCGATCATGTTCCGGCAGGAGTTTTTCGACGATCTGATTCAAACCTCGGATGCGGCGGGCGTTTTGGGCCATGGGTTCACCTATGCGGGCCATCCGGTCGGGGCGGCTGTCGCGCTTGAGGCGATCAAGGTCTACGACGACATTGATTTGATTGGGCATGTGCAGCGCGTGTCCAAGTCTTTCTTGGCAGGCTGTCACGCCTTAATGGATCACCCGCTGGTCGGCGACGTGCGCGGCATCGGGCTGTTTTGCGGCATCCAGCTGGTACAGGACAAGAAAACGCGCGCCCTTTGGGACCCTGCGATGAAAGTGGGCACGATGGTACAGGATCGCGCGCACCAGAAAGGTCTGTATCTGCGGTCTATCCCGCCGGATCGGATCAGTTTTATGCCGCCGCTGATCATCAAGGAGGATGAAATTGCCGAGGCAACGGCGATTCTGAAATCCGCGCTAGATGATGTTTGGGCAGAGATTAAGAAATAGCGGTTCTGATTCCCGCGACCCGTGCATCACTGTCGCCTGTGCGATCCATTTCTGCCACCAAAGCACGATGCATGGCCTTAAGTCGGTCTTGTTGGATCACAACGCCCGCAAGGTTGGTCATTTCGGTTGGATCGTTTGCCAAATCATACAACTCAACAAACCCGTCGGCCTGCACGATGAGCTTCCACTTACCTTGATACCACGCCCGTTGAGGGAGGGGTTCGTGCAGGCCATAATGCTCGGTCATCAGGCCCGCACGGATAGGGGCCTCGCCGTTCCATAATGGGACGAGGCTTTCTCCGTCGCCCTGTTCAAACCCTACGCCGCACATCTGGGACAAGGTCGGTGCGAGGTCGATATTGGCAACTGGATCTGAAATGGTCTGACCGGCAGGAATGTTGGGACCGGCGACATATAAGGGAATGCTCATGGTTTCTTCCACCATCAGGCCACCCTTGTTCAAAGCCCCACCATTGGACCCAACTGCATCCCCGTGGTCCGCAGTGAAGACAATGATCGTATCATCCAAAACACCCAAGTCACCCAGTGTATCCACTAGCCCCAAGAGCGCCGTTTCAATGACTTGTGCTTGACCCAGCGCGCGTCGCGCCAGCAACTGATGATCCAAGGCCTCCTCTGGCAACGCCTCTTTCCAGGCATCGCGATACCCCCTGTGGTGGTCGGGCCGGTGGCGTAAATCAAACGTCAGGTTTGCAGAAACCGGCGCGTCGACATCATCAAAATCGACTGCCGTTTCCTTTGGCACAATATAGGGCGGATGCGGCCCCCAAGGGTCCACGCGCATGAAGAACCGATCATCGGCGTTCAGACTTCGCACCCAATCGGCCGCCATATCGGCAAGAAAGAAGGCCTCATGCGTTTCACGCGGGGCGTTGAGGATCGCAGTGCCCGCCTCATAGTCGAACCACTGCGATTGATCGCGCAGATTGATTCGCGTGCCGCTTGGTGTCAGGGATTCACCGGAAAGTTCCACTTCGATCACTGGATCAGGCAAACCCGTTTTGCGCAGATACCTTGCATATTCGGGCGTCCCGTAAGGATATCCGTAGCCCCCAAGGCTCCAGCCCTCAAACCCGAAATCACGCGCGCTTTGGGTGTGGCTGAGGTGCCATTTCCCGAACCAGCCGCAGCGGTATCCGTCTTCGCGAAAAGCATTTGAAAACAATTGGTCTGACGGGTCCAGTTCCCCACGCCCGCCAAAGCGACCATCGTTTTCGGTCAGCCCGTGATTGTGCGGATAAAGCCCAGTCAGCATGGACGCCCGCGACGGAGAACAAATCGGCAGGACGGTGTAGGCGCGATCAAACTGCGTGCCACGTTTTGACAGCCAGCTTTGCAAAGGCAGTTGTTTGACCACATCGCCGCGATTGGCGTTGAGCTGGTGGTCGCTGACAAGCCACACGATATTGGGTCGATTTGAGATCGCTTATCCTTTCAAGCGCAAGTTTTCGGGATCATACACATGTGGACTATGGCGTCGCGCTGACTGGAGATTTCCCAGAACTCTAACATCGCAAGTCGCGTCCATGTCCACCGATCCACGCTTGACATAGCCCAGAACGCAATGCTTTCCCGTGCGATAGCCGTAGCTGGTTGAGGTGACAAAGCCGACCCATTCGCCGTCTTTGAGGATCGGATCAGACCCCATCGGTTCTGGGCAGTCTTGCGTGATCTCTAGGCCGATCCAGTCCCACTCAGGCTCATGGGCTGATTGCGCCTCAACAGCGCTGCGCCCTACAAAATCACCCTTCTTCATATTGGCAAAACGGTTCAATCCAGCGTCGAACAACGTATATTCAGTGCCGAAATCTGCACCCCAGCCGTGATAACCCTTTTCGATACGCATCGCGTTAAGCGCATAAGACCCGAATTGGCACCCACCCACTTCGCGGACATTTTCCATGATTGCTTCATAGACCTGCACCAAATGATCGGACGACAAATGCAATTCCCAGCCAAGTTCCCCGACATAAGACACGCGCATTGCAGTGACAGGGGCACCTGCTAGCGTAATTTCATGCACCGACAGCCAAGGCGCGTTTTCAGCAGACAGGTCGGCCTCCGTAAGAGAGGCGAGGACTTCACGTGATTTTGGCCCCATGACCATTAGAGCTGCGTCGTGGGCATAGCCACGGGTCAGGGTCACGCCATCGGTGGGCAGGTGTGCTGACAACCAATCAAAATCGCGCAGGTCGGCAAGCGTCGGGCCGCACAGCAAGAACCGATCCTCAGCGAGGCGGGCAACCGTGGCTTCGGACCAGATACGGCCCTTTGGCGTAAGCATGTAGCTAAGCCTCACGCGACCTTCCTTCGGAATACCGCCACAGACGATCTTGGATAGGAACGCCTCGGCCTTTGGACCGCGCAGGTCGTATTTTGTGAACCCGCCATGGTCCATGACGCCGACCGTTTCGGCAACGGTCCGGCATTCTTGCGCGACTGCGTCCTGCCAAGGTTCATGATGGAACGACAGATCCACATCACCGCCGTCTTTGGTTGTATCGGTCTGGAACCAGAACGCGCGTTCCCACCCTGCTATTTGCCCCATGACCGCGCCTTGTTTCACCAACGTGTCATATAACGGGGTTTGCTGCACGGGACGCCCGCGCTGCATGTTCCGATGCGGATAGGGGATAGCATATTGCAGGTCGTAATGTTGCGAAGCGCGGGCGTGGGCATAGTCCTGCGTGGCCCAATCGCCAAAGCGGCGCGGGTCCCACGCGCTTAGGTCCCATTCGGTTTCGCCTTCGGTGATCCATTCCGCCATGGCTTTGCCGATTGCCGCCGAATGAGTAATACCAACCTGAACGCCTGTTGCATGATAGAAATTCGGCGCACCTGCGGCGGGGCCAACCAAAGGCATGGCGTCGGGTGCATAGGCTATGGGTCCGTTGACAAAACGCTGCGCGCCAGCCTCGCCCAACAGGGGTACATGGGTCATCGTTGCTTCGAGAACATCAAGGATGTCTTCAACACTGTCGGGGAACAATTGATGCGCGAAATCATCCGGCGGGCCATCCTTTTCCCACGCGGGGCGCCCGTCATGGGCATATGAACCAACCAGAAAAGCGTTGCGTTCACGGCGCAGGTAAAACCGAATATCAGGATCACGCACCAGTGGGAAAAGGTCGGTGTTGTCTTCCAAGGCCTTCAGAGGTTCGGTCACAAGGTACTGATGTTCCAGCGTAATCACGGGCGTAGTCAGCCCTGCCATTTCAGCGATTTTAGCGCCGTAAAACCCGCCTGCGTTGATTACAGTTTCGGCTTTCACGGTACCTTTGGCGCAGGTAACTTCCCATTCGCCAGACGGCAGGCGCGTGATTGCGGACACAGGCGCAAACCGTTCAACCTGCGCGCCCAGATCACGCGCGCCCTTGGCCAGCGCTTGGGTAAGCTGGGACGGGTCTATGTCACCCTCATAGGGATCATAGATGCCGCCCATCACGGTTTCGTCGGGCTGCCAGAAAGGGTGCATTTCGTCCATCTCGGACGGGGTAAGCATCCGCAGATCGAACCCCGCGCTTTCCGACACGCCACACAGATGGCGGAACAGGTCCATACGCTCCGGAGTATGGGCGGGCCAGAAGGCTGACGTATGGCGATAGGTGATCGCGCTGTCGACCTTTTCAGCAAGGTCCTTGTAGACCTGCCAGCCGTAGTTGCCCGCGCGCATGCCCAACCACGAGGTCGCATAGGTTGGAATGTTGCCAGCCGCGTGCCAGGTCGAACCGGATGTCAGTTCATCACGTTCCAACAAGAGCGTGTCGGTCACACCGGCCAGTGCAAGGTGATAGAGGATTGAGGTGCCAACGGCACCTCCGCCAATGACGACAACTTTGCTGGTGGTTTTCATCGGTTACGGTCCTTCGGGCAAGCGGATGTCAAAGGCGGCACGGATGGCGGCCTCGCGATCTTTGGGCAAATGGGTGGGCTGCCGGGTCAGCAGGTCAGCGGTATGCTCAACGGCCACGTCCCAGATGGTGCGCGCACCTGCGTCCTTCCAATCCGCGATGCTTTGGCGGTTGCCAAGGCTTGGGTAGGTGTATTCGGTCTTCATCAGTTCCAGTGTCTGAGCCTCACCGAGGTAGTGGCCCTCGCCTGTGGCCACGGCTTCGATCCGGTCCAGATCAATCGCGGTGTCCGTCATCTCGACGCCGCGCACGGAGCGCAGGATCGCACCGCACATATCATCATCAATCACCAAAGCTTCGCGCGAGGCGGCCATGATCGACCCGAGCATGCCAACAGACAGGTTGATCATGTCCGCGCCCGCCTGGGCGGCCAAAGCGACGGTATAGCCTTTTTCATAGCCCGCCTGTGCATCGGGTGTTTTGGCGTCTGTCATGCCAGCCGAGGCGGTAGAGGGCAGGCCCAGATGCAGCAGCAGTTGTGCTGCGGCGGCCGCGGCCACGGCGGCCTCGCCAGAACCACCGGTCATGGCTCCTGAACGCAGATCCGAGATGAAAGGCATAAAAGCAAAGATACAGGGATAGCCGGGTTCGAGTGTATCGACCACCATGAGACCCGCAAGCGTTTCAGCCAACCCTTGGGCCAACGCGCCCGCAAGTGTGACTGGGCTCGTCGCACCGGCCTGCGCGGCGGTGCAAATCTGTAACGGCATCCGGTGCGCCATGGCGCGCTGCATGATCTCCAACCCTTCGGCGGCATAGCGCAGCGGAGACACCGCATGCACGATCACCCCAAAACAAAACGGCTGCTTGCGAAAGCCGCCCTCACGGCCCAAGGCCATGTCAAACATCGACACCACCGGGTCCAGATGGGCGGCGCTGTCAAAGCTAATGCCGATGGGTTTTGCGCAGGCCTTCAGGCAGGTAAAGCCGGTGTTCATATCCAATGCAAACGGTTCATCCATGTCGCGCGCGATCACCGGACGCAGGCCGTAATGGATGTTTGGTAATGTTCCGACCAGCCGCATCAGATCGTAAAGATCGGCCAATTGAGCGCCCCGAAACGCACCGGTTGCACTGTCCAGTATTTCTGTCGCGGCACCACCCGTGCCGATATGCACATGTCCGCCGCCAACGGTCAGGCCTTTGTCTTCGACAAACCCCGGCAGGGACACGCGGCCAGCCGCGCGCGCAATTGCTGTTTCGACCATGGTTTTGGGAAAACAAACCCGCCCGTCGTCACGGCGGGTGGCGCCCGCAGCGACCATCTGGGCGGCAAGCGCATCGGGGCATTCAGCGATGCCGGTTCGTGCCAGTATGTCCAGCGCGGCGGTTATGATCCGCTCAAAGCCCGCAGGGTCCAACGGCGCAAAACGCCCCCCCCTTGGGGCAGGCGTGGCAAGTGGCGCGCGCGCACCGGAAATCGCTCTGGAACGTCTCACCATTTTGACTGGCCCCTTTTCACATCACGCCAAGGATCACCGATGGGCCAAAAAACACAATTCGAAAATTCGCAGCAAGAAATGAGAATTTTTCACTCAAACACTGCTTTTTCAGTAGTTGCATTTGCGCGCAAGCATGCAAAGATCGTCCGTAAGGAGTTCACCAATGACAAGAATTGGATTTATTGGTTTGGGCACGATGGGCGGCCCGATGGCGAATGTGCTGCGTGATGCTGGGTTTGACGTCATCGGCATGGATGTCAGTGCGGACATGCGGGCGGGCTTTGGCGGGGCTGTCGCGCCATCTGCGGATGCGGTGGCGCAAGCGGATGTCATCGTGACAATGCTGCCCGAGGGCAAACACGTGGCCGAGGTGCATGACGCGCTGGTGCGCAAGGCGGCTAAATCTGACGCGCTGCTGATCGACTGCTCAACGATTGACGTCGACACAGCGCGCGACCTTGCAATGCGGGCCGAGGCCCAAGGCTTAGCTATGCTAGACGCGCCGGTTTCTGGCGGACCGGCGGGTGCTGCGGACGGCACGCTCAGCTTTATGGTGGGGGGGGGCGACGACGCCTTTGAACGAGCGCAGCCTGTTTTTTCTGCTATGGGTAGTAAAATAACGCATTTTGGCGATCCCGGATCGGGGCAGGCCGCAAAGGCCAGCCACAACATGATCTGCGGGATCACTGCGATGGCCGTGATGGAAGGCTTTGCGCTGGCCGACGCCATGGGGCTGGACCTGGGGAAATTTTATACGCTGTGTGCTGGTGCTGCCGCGCAAAGCTGGACCCTGGAAAACCGCTGCCCGATCCCGGGTGTGGTGGCGGAGGCCCCCGCCTCGAATAATTTCGACCCGGGCTTTGCCGTGCGACTGATGGCCAAGGATTTGCGTTTGGCCCAAGCTGCCGCTGCATCCAGCGGACAACGCACGCCCTTTGGGGCCGAAGCGGCCAAAGCCTTTACCGCGTTCGCGGAAACCAGCGGCGACCGCGATTTTTCGGCCTTTTACACCACACTCCGGGCGCTGCCCGAGCAGACACAGGATTAAGCCATGGCGCTTTTGGACTACACCCTTCCGACGAAAGGTCTTGCCGGATGTTTCATCGACGGCGCATGGCATTGGCCTGCGAGCGGTGAAAAACTCGCCGTTGAAAACCCGTCACGCCGCAGCACGATCTGCGAAGTCGGGCGCGGTACTGCGACGGAAATTGACTTGGCCGTGGCCGCCGCGCATCGTGCCCGGCATGCATGGGCCGCACGCCCGGCTGCGGAACGGGGTGCCATGCTGACCGAACTTGGCAATCGGTTGGCTGCAAATGCCGAGGACGTCGCGCGCATTCTCGCGGCAGAAAGCGGCAACGCCATTCGAACCCAGTCACGCGGCGAGGCCATGGGGGCTGCGGGCGTTCTGAAATACTACGGCGGTGTCGCAGGCGAGCAAAAGGGCGAGACCTTGCCCTTTGGCCCCGGCTTGATGTCCTATTCTACGCGCGAACCTTTGGGTGTGGTCGGATCGATCATCCCGTGGAATTCACCGTTGCAATTGGGCGCGGTCAAAATTTCCATGGCGCTGGCGACAGGCAACTGCCTTGTGCTGAAACCTGCCGAAGATGCACCCCTTGCGGTGTTGAAATTGATGGAACTGGCAGCAGATATTTTCCCACCTGGCGTCTTCAACGTCGTCACCGGTTTGGGCGAAGAGGCAGGTGCTGCACTGGCCGCACATCCCGGAATCTCAAAAATCTCATTCACCGGCTCGTCCGAGGTTGGCAAACTGGTCGCGCATTCTGCCGCAGACCGGATCGCCAACGTCACGCTAGAGCTTGGCGGCAAGAGCCCCTGTGTGATCTTCCCGGACGCCTGCACACCAGAGCGTCTGGACGCAACAGCCCAAGGTGTCGTCAACGCCATGCGGTTCGCGCGTCAGGGGCAAAGCTGCACCGCCGGATCGCGTTTGTTTGTGCATAAATCCGTCTGGGATGATCTGATGCCACTGGTCGCTGAAAAATCCGCCGCGATGACCGTGGGCGATGCGCTGGATGAAGACAGCGATATTGGCGCTGTGGTCAACGCAGAACGCTATGGCGAAATCTGCGCCTATGTGGCCGAGGCCGAGGCGCAGGGCGCCACGTTCCTGACGGGCGAAACCCCAAAAGCCACGGATAAGGGCTTCCACCCGATCCCCACCATCCTCACGGGGCTCGACAATTCATGGCGCATCGCGCGCGAAGAGGTGTTTGGCCCCGTGCTGGTCGCGATCCCGTGGGAGGACGAGGCCGATATGATCGAACAAGCCAACGACACCCACTACGGGCTGGCCGCGTTCATCTTTAGCCATGATCTGAGCACGGTGGTACGCATGACCCGCGCGCTTGATGCAGGCTGGGTGCAGGTCAATCAGGGCGGCGGGCAAATTCCGGGCATGTCATACGGTGGGATCAAGCAATCCGGCATGGGCAGCGAATACTCGATCGAAGGTGCGCTTGAGGCTTATACCTTTCGCAAATGTGTGACGGTGGCGCTATAAACCATGGCGCAGGACCGGTTCGGCAATCCAATTGACCCCTCAGTCGGCTACGCGCGCGGGCGCTTCTTATCCTCCAGCGCGGCGGAAATTCGCAGGTTACGCCATGCGCAAACTGTGGCAGCGCAGGTTGTGGCGGCGCGGGGCATTGATGCCATTGGAATTTTCACCGGCAACCCGCGGTATTTCCCGCTCAAGCCCGACGATTTGGCCACCTATTGCGAGGAATGGGTTGGGCCGGGATTGTTTGCGGGCGATTTGGCGCAGATTGCGATCCAGCATTTCGGCGGTGGCGAAACCGTCGCCGTGACGAACCGCACCAGCGCAGGGCTAGTCGCGGCGGTGTTGGCCTTGGCCGATAGCCGCCCTGTTGTTTCGGTCGTTCCTGACGGTGATCGCAGCCACGCGTCTGTGGTGCGCGGTTGCACCCTGGCTGGCGTTGAGCTGGTTGAGCTGGACAGCAGCGCGGATACCGCACCCGCTATCGCGCAACACGCCCCGGCGCTTGTCATCATCACAACAGTCACCAGCAGTTTGGCACGGATGGCCGACGATCAAACTCGACATGCCATTGCTGCTGCCAAAGCGGCGGGTGCCACGGTGTTTATGGACGAAGCATACGGCGCGCGATTGCGGCCGGTGCTGCATGGCGGTGCGCTTAGCCTGACAATGGGCGCAGATTTTGCCATAACAAACGCCGACAAAGCGGGGTTATCCGGCCCACGCGCGGGCATCTTATGCGGGGCGACAGAACCGGTGCTGGCGACGCTTGCGAAAGCCTCCGAGCTGGGTCAGGAGGCCCGCGCACCAATTACAGCCGGGGCGATGCGCAGCTTGCAAGCCTTTGATCCCGAAGATTTACGCACCGAAGCGCGCGATGGCGGGTCCATTGCCGACGCGCTGAGCGCGACATGGGGCGACGATATCGTGCATCGCTCGGACCTTGGCCCAATGTTGGAGGAACAAGACGTGCTGGCGCGGGTGCTGGAACATGCCGGATTGCTCAAAACGGATATCGTCCCGGCAGAGGTCACTGCCGCCATAGGTATGATCCTGCTGCGCGACCATGGCGTGCTGACGGTGAACACGCATGGCGCGCCGGGGGGGCGGGTGTCCCTGCGCCTGAAACCCACCGCTGGGGCCTTGGCAGCCGTGGGCGGGCAAGGCGCTCTCGTCTGTGCACTCGACGAAGCCGTTGCTCAGGTCGCAGATCGGTTGGGCGATGACACGTGGTTCACCGCCACCTTGTTCGGAGAGACTGCATGAGCGATTTCGCAAAATACGATGATCGGTTGGACCGATTGGTCAATCTGGATCTGGGCAATCGCGGGATCGAACCACTCTATGAGGCCTCGCGCGCATTGGCCGGGCGCGCTTTGTGCGGTGCAGCGGCGGATATGTTGCTAACCATTCCAAAAGGAGGCACCGCGATTGTCACAACGGGGTCGGTCAGCCGCGCATGGTTGTCGCCTGAGCTGGGCGAGAACGACGGGCCTTCGGGCGCTGCGGCACTGATCCGTGCGTTGTGGCTTGCGCGTCGGGCGAGTTGCATCTTGGTGATTGAAGAGACGTTGATGCCGCCGATGGCCGCGACACTGCAAGCCTGTGGCGTTGCGGTGACTGATCTGGAGGCGACGCGCAAAGCAAGCGCGGACGGGACAATGGCCTGCGCCACGCTCATCCCCTATCCTGTGACCGATGCCGAGGGACAGACGGCAGCACGGGATATGCTGGCGCAGTTTGAACCCGATGTCATGGTGTCGACCGAGCGTGTGGGCCGCAATGAAAACGGGTTTTACTACAACATGCGCGGGCGCGATTACGGCATGGGCCGCGCGCGGATCGACATGTTGTTTGATGCCGCGTTAGCGCATGGCATTCCCACGTTGGCCGTGGGCGACGGTGGCAATGAAATTGGCATGGGGTTGGTTGCAGAGGTTGTCAAAACCTCCGTGCCATACGCCGCATCCGGTGATTGCGCGTGCGGCGGCGGAATTGGTGCCGTGTCCAGTGCGGATATCTTGATGACGGCGGCGGTGTCGAACTGGGGCTGCACTGCGATTTGCGCGGCGATGGCCCTGCGCACGGGTGACAAACGCCTGATCCATACCCCAGAAATGGAAGCCCGTCTGTTGGAGGTTATGACCGCCAATGGGTTAATCAATTCCGCGGATGGCCTCATCGATCCACATGTTGACGGCATCAAAGACACAACACATATCGCGCTGGCGGAGATGGCCCTTGCCATCACCCGCAAGGCGCTTCTCTGACAGAAAGTAAGACCCATGTTTTCAGACGCACTTCTCGCTGACGTTCGCGACCGCTTTGCCCATGTGGACAGCTGCCCCAAGGCAGGTCCACGTATTTTCTTTGAAAATGCAGGTGGCGCGCTGACGCTGAAATCCGCGGTTGAGACGTCAACGTATTATGCCGCGATCCCCGACAACCAAGGGCGCGACAATGAAATGGCCCATGATCTGGTGGACACGATAAATCGCGCCAAGGATGACATGCGGGTCTTCTTCAACGCGCCTGAGGGGGACATCTTTGTGGGCGAAAGTGGGACAGAGCTTTTGTTCCGCCTGATCATGAATGCGATTTTAGGCGCTGAGGACGGCGGCGTGGTTCTGGGGTCCACGCTGGAACATCCCGCCACCCGCAGCGCCTGCACCCGTTGGGCCAATATCGCGGGGAAACCCTATGTTCAAGTGCCGCATAATGATGCGACGGGCACTGTTGCGGCGGCGGATTTTGAACCGCATCTGACACCGGATATTCGTGTGGCCACGATCCTGCACACTTCGCCTGTCACCGGAATGGCCGTGGATGTTGCGGGCATTGCGGCCGCAATCCGCGCGGTCGCGCCCAAAGCGCTGATCATTGTAGATGGCATTCAGCACGCAAGCCACGGGCGGATCGACATCGCGGGATATGACATCGATGGCTATGTGATTTCGCCCTACAAAGTGTTTTCGCGGCACGGGTACGGCGTGGCGTGGACCTCGCCCACGCTGAACGCGATGGAACACAACGCGTTGATCGGTGGCCCTGAAGGCAACTGGGAAATGGGCACCCGCGACACAGGCGCCTATGCCACGATGTCTGACGTGATTGGCTATTTTGACTGGCTGGGCGGCCAAGTGAGCGACAGTGATGATCGCCGCACCCGAATCGAGGCCGCAGGTGCCGCGATCCATGCCCACGAACAAGGGCTGACCGAAGCAATGCTGCACGGCACCGGTAATCTGGCAGGACTGGCCGACCTAGAAGGTGTTTTGATCATCGGTGGCATCGATAATCCTGCGCGCGAAGGGCTCGTATCAATCGCGGTGGATGGGTTAAGTTCGCCTGATTTGGTCACCGCGTTACGCAGCCGGGGCATTCGCACCCACACACGCAAAGCAGACCATTATTCTGGCAACATCCTTGACCCACTTGGTCTGCCTGACGCCGTGCGGGTCTCAATGTGTCACTACAACAGCCTTGATGAAGTCAAAACGTTTCTTGCAGCAATGCGCGAGATTTTGGATGGCTAAGCACAAATTGACGAGCCCCTATTGGCATATCCTCATCGAAACAGCTTCTTGTCCGCATTTTTCTGGGTCGAAAAGCAAGCAGCGTAAGGACCTTTTGAATTCTGTTGTTAAGAGTGAGTTTCAACGACCGCTTCGGTGAAAACTTCTGCATTGCACCGATAAGATTGCCGCAGACGCGAGCGTTTTCTGCGCAAGCACTAGCTGCACCGGCAAAAGGCGGCAAAGTCCGCACCCCATTCGTTCGTTCAAGCCGCAGCGAATGTCGGCTCCTCGATACTCAGGCGGGTGCTATCAGATTAACGAGCCCAAGCGACAGTATTCATGTAACAGCTTAACTCTATGGGCTCACTAAGGAGTGCCACTTGTTGAGAGCTGCGTCACGGTTAAGCTTGAATGTACAGCGTTCTGAGAGTGACCTTTGCGAGTTGAATAGATTATGAAACGGGGCATGGATTGAAGCGAACTTCTGTAGACTGTGCATGCGCCTAAACCAATGCATCGTACGGTCTTTTGGTCTTCTCAATTTATGTACTAGACGCAGTACAACTTTAAATTGTTTTTTTAAATTGGCGTTTGGAATGAACGGGATGCCTATTTGCACAGCCACCTCCCACCCCATCGGTCCCTCCGCCCCCCTAGTTCACATCTACCACGCAACGCACGACAAAATAGCAATTTAGTTAATTTGGAAGTTCTTAATCAAAATCTCGGTTAAATTTCAGCAACCAAGCGTCCGAATTATAAATGGGCGAGATAGTGGGTAGCCGTACAATCTATGCGTGACACATTGATTTTTATGGAAAAATGGCGGTGCTGTCAGACTAATGAGAACTCGCATCGGATTGCT
>ERZ651776.3900-NODE-3900-length-14267-cov-5.024031_pt1 | contig 14267 bp, 24 predicted proteins | sample MGYA00514761_ERZ651776 | MGnify/ENA metagenome assembly ERZ651776 | reverse complement strand
ATGGGGATGGTTTTTTTCTCATCACTTACAGCACCATCAGACGCGCCAAAGTCAACTGTGTTAGCAATATACTGACGGACACCAGAACCACTACCAACTGCTTGATAGTTTACTTGATTGCCAGTCTCTTGATTATATGTTTGAAACCATGAATTATAAAGAGGGGCAGGGAATGTAGCACCTGCTCCATTCAATTTAAACGTAGTCGATGTGCCACCACATGCCACCATTAGAGGAGTGGCAGCAGCAATTGCTGCGATAGCTTTGAGTTTCATTATCTAATGCTCAGAACTTGTACTTGGTGCCGACTTCTACTTTCCAATCACGAGTAGAATCATCTTGGAAGATGTTCTCATACTTACCATAAGCACTGAAACTATCAGTGATCTTTACTTTACTACCGATTTCAAGTGCCTTAAAGGTTTCCTGATCACCAGCGTCTGGTTGAGTGACTCCAAGACCACCTTCAATATATGGAGTGGCACGACCAAGTTTCCATTCATATCCTACACGACCTTGATGGACTGCTTTGGAGAAGTCCTCATCAGTTCCTTTGAACTCGTGCTTGGACTCTACATATGGACCTGCCATTGCTGCGGGTGCGGAGACCGCCAAACCGAGCAGGGCAACTGCGAATGCTTTCATTTGTTTTTTGTGTAATGTGATTACTTGGTTATTATAACAGATCCTTTTAGATCTGTCTTTAAAATCTAGTTAAGTTGATTTTAAATAAACCTCAGTATATAGAGTGGGTTATACTAATTTTAACCATCCATAAACCAAAGCATAAAAAAAGGAGACCCTCGTCAGGATCTCCGAACATCTAGATGTTTATTTTATATGGAAGATCAGAAGTTGTACTTCAGACCTGCTTTGGTTCCATAACCACGGTCGATGTTGTCGTCACCTGAACCGACGAAGGAGACTTCACCATAAGCACCGAGGTTGTCGGTCAGTGCAAGACCAAGACCTGCCTTACCAGAAGGAACAGTGTCACTTTCAGCACCGTCAGGGGAGACTACAGTAGCTCCTCCTTGGATGTAGTAGGATGCAGACTCACCCAGATCACCTTCATAACCTACGTGCAGGTCTGTGGCAGTTCCCGAGTAATCAGATCCAGTCCAACCGGAGTTAGCCTCGACGTTGACGTAGGGTCCGGCTAGGGCGGCAGCAGGGGCAAGAGCAATTGCAGCGGCAGCTGCAGCGATAGTCGTTTTGAACATTTGTTTTCCTCGTTTTTTTACTTGTGGAATGATTACCCACAGATGTTAAGAACCTCGACTGGTTCTGTTGTAATTCGTTACAACTAAGTAACGAGAGTATTTATACTCATTTTATTTTTCGGGTATTCGGATAACCCGAAAGCGGAATACCAGAATCGAACTGGTGACGAAAGGTTGGAAACCTTTAGTTTTGCCTCTAAACTAATTCCGCAAAATGGGAGATTGCTCTCCCGACGCACTTCCTTCACACAAGAGGTAGTATAAGACAAGATTGAGTTCTTGTCAACTCCCCCGGCAAGATTCGAACTTGCGACAAAGTGATTAACAGTCACCGACTCTACCGCTGAGCTACAGGGGATCAGGCAGGCAAGGAGGGACTCGAACCCCCGACCAACGCATTAGAAGTGCGTGGCTCTTTCCATCTGAGCTACTTGCCCATGAAAAAGTCAAGAGGCGTCATCTGTTTGTCGATGCTCTTACCTGTGTTTTGCCTCTCAACTCATTTATTATAATACCTTCTGGTCTGTGCGTCAACCCTCTTCTACGACTTCCGTTTCTGCTTCTTCGGTGACTTCTGGTTCTGGCAATTTGACTCCGGTTGCCTCCAGATACTCAATAGCACCTTGAGTCTTTAGCATCAAATCTCTGGTTCTTGTAGTTTGTGCCTGAATTCCTTCTAACTGTTGAGTCAGTGTTACTCTTTGTTCTAATAATTGCGAAAGATGATTTTGCTGCTCGTTCATTTCAAGTCAAATTTATTTAACATTATTTATAAGTATAAATTCACAAGAACTAAATAATAAAAAGTATGCTTGGAAAAAATGAAAAGAGCATTATTTGCTTTCGGAATATTAATAATGTCCGCAAGTGCAGCAAATGCCGGAGGACTTGTTTCAAAACATGCATCCAGTGTTCAACTGACTGTTGATGCTGCTAGAACACAAGCAACAAGAATTGGTTCAACATTTTCTATCTCTGGATCTAACATTGATACTACGGATGGAACAACAGCAGGAACAGTTTCTGCCGGTAGTATTACTTCTGGCATCTATGCACCCGGAACAATTGCTGCAACACAAAACACAGCAGGTTCAGCATTCTCATTCAGTCAATCATATACAGAAGGTGATGCAGTTTTAACTGCTGCTCCTACTGTTGGTGATGTTTCTGCGTTCTCTAATCAGACATCATACACTGCCGGAACTGCTGGAACATTAGCAGGTACTGTTACTTCAGCTGGTGTTCTTTCAGTTACTGCTGGCGGTGCTGGTTCTTCTGGTATTGGGCAATTTGTGAGTGAGATCACTGTTATCGATTGATGAGGAATTTAAATTATGGGTTACCAAATCCAAATGGGTGCCGTTGCAACAACTGTACTGGCACATCTTTCTGTCGTTGTTGCGACCACTGCTTTATTGCCCACATCAACACTAGCAGTTCCAGTGGTCCCGAATTTCACTCAGGGAAGTATGAGCAGTCATACAGAAACCACACAAACTGTAACTGAAACAATTAATTCGATGGATTATAGTACTGGATATCAGTACTCTGCTACTGGTTCCGGTGTTACGGCAAGTGGAAATTTGTCTCCAGGAACAGGAGCAACTAATATAACTATAGATGGAGTGACATCATCATGGACAGGTGTAACAAGCAAACCTCAATTTACACAGACGACACCAGGGTCAGCGTTTCAGTTCACAGAAACTTACTCTGGCCCGGGGCTTCAAAATCATACAATTATCCAAAGAGTGACGGAGGTCACAAGCGTCACAGATACCACAAGTATCTTCTCGCAATAACATTATTATTTGCATCTCCTTCTTATGCTGAAACCGTTGGTGGTGTGTCTGCTACTGCTTCTCCTGTTGCTAACAGTTCAGGCTCCGTTACAAACCAAGCTATACAAGTCCTTCAGGGACCATACATTACGAACACATATGGAGGGGGGATTCAGTGTCAAGGTCCCACTCGCAATTTCACACCGTATGTAACAGGAAGTCTCTCTGCTTCTAAACCATATGAACCTTACTATATGGATCCTGTATATGATGTCACCGATAATTTTGGTGCCTTTGATGATGACGGGAGACCTATTGGAGATGGGAGACTTGACAATCCTGGAGATATTGTCTTCCATAAAAGAACAAGAACTGGACAGAAAGATAACTACAGTCTAGGTCTAGGTTTCTCTATGACATGGAGTACACCTACAGATAAAAAATTACAAGACCTTTGTAAAGAAGCAGCATCTTCTAATATTGCAATGATGCAACAATTGACTGCCAATAAAAGGTTAGACTTTGAGATAGCACGTCTTAAGAATTGTGGTGAGTTAAAATTGAAGGGAATTCAATTCCATCCTAAGTCACCATACTATTCTGTATGTGCCGATGTTGTGGTAAATAATCCACCAGGACATACACACCCACACTACCATGAGATTCCTAGAGTTTCTTCTTCTTCCGAGGGAAAACAGAGCGCAATACCCGTACTGCCTCATTCATCTGACGCTGCTCTGCTCGACGTTCCCCTGACGACAAGATAGGAGGTTTCTTTCCTCTTAGTTTAGCAATCTTTTTCATAACTTTCTTAACCGTTGGTTTGACTGCTTTCAATAGCAGATCTGCCAGCGGTTTTGCTAGTAGTGCTGATGATGTAGCAATGACAGCAATACCACCTATTTGCACAACTTGACCACCACTAGGTAGACCAGCAAGAATTTGTGTAGGAAGTGATACTGGTTCTGTTATTTGAACACATGTTTTATCAATGAGTTCATAACCAGTAACTCTCTTTCTAAAACCTTCTACTAATGTTCCAACAGGTTCTTGTGCCTGTTGGACTTTAGTAGGACATTCTATGTTAGCAGTAGCAGCAGGAATAGATGGAGATTTTGGAATCTCTGGAGTTTTTGGAACTATAGGAGGATCTTTTGGAACATTGACACCACTTGGTGTCGTCATAATCATCTGTTCAGGTTCATATAAAATAGGATTAAAACTGGGAACACCAGAATCACAATACGTAACCAATCCATTTTTGTCATCGGTTCTTATTTGATTATTCTTAGAGTTATTTGTTTCATGAGCTTCTACACACCCCGGAATATCAACTATAGGCACACCAAGATTAACAACAACAGGAGGTCCTAAAGGTATTCCTGTGTAGTTACTTACCGAAGTATTTACCTGAGGAATTTCAATATCACGAATAGAAATATCAAGTGAAGTGATGACCGGAATTTCAGTCATCCGTAAAAATATTCATAATAGAAGAAATTACAGAATGAAAAACAACATAAAGGAAAAATGTACTATCAGTATCATTCTTTTTTTTGCTTTTAATTTTTACAAATTTTTTTTTGCGTGAAGAAGTAAAGGACATATGTATCAATTCAAACTATTTCTATTTAACAATTTTCACAGAATTCTCAGAAAGGAAGTGCTCCTCCGGTCACAGAAGGTGTTGGAGTTGGCAATCCAGGAACAGCACCACCAGTAACACCAGGAAGTTCAGGCATGGCAGAATCTAACATTCCTGGAAGTGCTCCAGCAATTGCTTCAGTAATTTGTTTTGTTGCTTTTTCTTTAACTTGATCGATAAGTGCATCCTTATTGAGATAAAGATAAGCACCACCACCAACAACTGATAAAGACACAAGACCAGAAAGTAATGCGATTACATTGACTAATTTTTGCATTTTAATTTTTACCTTTTTTTATAGGCCATGTAATATGTAGGGTGTAAGTCAATAAAATAATAAATCCAAATACAAATAAACCACTCATCATTCTACTAAAGTTCCATGTGCTCTACGAATCTCACGAAGTGCTTCAAGATTCATATCTTTAGTTCCTCCGTCGTAGGGAAGGGCATAACCAAACTCAATCATTTGTTCGTTAAGGGACACTGACTCGTCCCCAATGTATAACCAACCAAGAAGACGACCATATTTGCCGACGCCACCAACAAGTTCAGTCCTAACAGACAACTCATCATCACCAGCAATAGTACTTTCCAATTTCTCTTTGAGCCAGTTGGTTGCGTCGATTCCAAGTGCCTTCTCCTCTAAGTTCTTCGTCCTTTTCTCTGGCGTATCAACTCCTGCAACTCTAACTCTCTCCTTCTTGTATAGATCGAACCCCAGATCAATAGTGACATCAATAGTATCACCATCAAGTACACGATTGATCTCCGTCACTCGGAAGTTGTAACAACTCTTCCTGCTTGGTGGCGTCATTGCTCCCATCTGCTAACTCCTCAAATGCTTCTCCTAGTATGTATACAATATAACCCAATGATAGTCCAACAGCAATAATTACTAGAATGATTACTGACCATACAGGATCAGCTGGATTATCAAGTGGACGTAACAATAAATTCATCTTTTACTATCAGGACTAGGAACTAATTGATATGCCATTTTATCTCTTAACTTATTTACACGTTCTTCATTATATTGCTTAAAGTTGCCCCTTTTCTCCACTTTTTTATAGTAGTGAAGTGAATTTAGTATTATTGTATAGTCTTCCATATCCAATTCAAATTTCATTGCATCCCTCCATCATTGTTGTTGCAAGTTCTCCACCGATCTCTGCACCCTTATCCTGTCCAAACATTGCTATCCATCCGGCGGCAACCCATCCGACATATGGGATACTAGTAAACCATGGTGCGGCAGCAGCACCAAGACTAGCACCTACTATCCTTCCTGTCGATTCTCCACCACCTTCCGCCTTTATACACTCTATCTTTTTCGCAGTCAACTTTCCCTCAGCACCTCCACCCATATGGCGGGCACCATCCATCGTATACTCTTCATCATATTCCACATTTGATTTCCCACCAATACCAAAGAATCCATTAGTCTTATCAACTCTTTTTCGGACACCCATAACTTTAGGATCATTTGATGAGTAATCAATCCTATATCCTTTCTCCCCTGCCTCTACTGTATATGAAGTATAATCTCCAACAGGAAGATTGATTATCGGCAAATTATTTTTGTTTATTAAATGTCCCAAGACACCAATATGAGCAATCCCAAACAATGTTCCCACTGTTAGAACTACCCACTTAAATGGTGACTTTTGATTATTCATAATTACATCTTATAAGATTCATCAGACTTTGGAGGTGCCTGTGTTATTTGTACAGGCGCCTGTTCAATACGAATAGTTTGTGCCGGTGCAGTTTGTGCTGCTTTCTCAATCAATCTTTCCATCTGTTCTTTTGTGATACCACCATTACCATTACCACCACCTTCTCCTGCTTTCTTTGCTGCCTGGACACCAAAAGTAGCCAAAACCCCAGTAAAAACGCTGGCTATAAAAGTCGGATCCAGTTTTTGTTCTGGTATACCAAGTGCTGGTGGCAATTTAATGTAAGCCAACGTAAGTATTCCTCCACTCCAGACAAGTATACCTAATCTGACAAATGTAGAAAGAATAGCAATTTGTTCTTCTTTATCGTCTGCCGCCTCTTTTAGTTTTCCTAGAATACCTTTTTTCTTAGGTTCATCTTTTTTGACTTCTTCTGGCATCGAAAGAAAGCATGGCTCTTATATTTATGGTTTTAGTATGTCAACAGTGACATTAGATTTTTCTATTTGATTAAATTTTTGACATAGAGCATCACTTGATTGATGTTCCCATTTGTGATATGTACTTTTTAGTTGTTGAGTATAATTAGAACCATCGTGCTCTTTCATTTCGTTGGCAACAATAGTTTTGATTAATACTTCTCTGGTTAGAGTGGACATGTTTTAAATTCTTTATCCAACAAAGAGTTTACCATTATAACACAAGAGGTTTCACAAAACTCTTCTTGGCTGGTTTCCTGTTTAGGATGTTATTATTTATTCAAAAACTGGTGTCAGTTTTGGCATTTTATTAGGACCATAATATCCAGTATACATCCAATAACAATCCAAAAGTCTTAGATTATACATCTCTTTTCCATATGGATTAAGTCGAGTATAGTTTGAACAATACTCAACAACCTCGATTGGAACTTGAATTTGCTTATATGTAACTGGTTCTTCAATAAAAATCATTTAATATATCCATTCTCTACAAGGTATTTTCTTGTCAGTGGAGTAGGAGGGTATATTTTCCATATCTCACCATCAGCACATGCCGCAAGTGCATTAGAGGTCATTCCTTCTGTCTTACCTGCCCATGTTGCTTCCTTTTCCCATGGCCATGCTGACTCAGGATATGCACTTTCTACCATCTCTCTCCAGAGCATAGGAACTTCATCTTCAGGTTTGATGATAGCAATCAAACTATTATCAATCGTTCCTGCCATACAATCCTGTGCCGCGTGCCATCCTTCATGCCGCATCACACTCATCAATACACTCGGACGACCCATGAATGCTTTATTGAGGAAGAAGTTATTACCTACAGTATGATAAACTCCCCTATGAGATACAGGAAAATATTTTTGATCTGCTAAAAATACCTTAACTCCAATTGCATTAAGAGAAGAAAGCATGTTGTTAAATTCATTAGCAACAGAGTAAAACTGTTCAGTATTGGAGTATTGACTAGACACATCTAGAATACTAGCAATTTCTTCAACATCATCAGTACATTCTCCAAGTAACATACATCCCATAGAATGCATAGTGAAGTATTCACTATCTTTAAGTGGATCTGCAAAAACAGGAGTAGTTAATACCGCAGATGCCAGTAAACTTGCAATAATTTTTTTCATCTATAATGTGCCTCAAAATATTTAATAATACCATTAGTATTTACATTACCCTGAGATACCCAATCATGAGCACATTCATACATTGATTGATTAGTGTATACAGGTAATGAGTCTTTTAGTTGACCACCATATTTAGTGAGAAGAACTTTAAGTGCAGACTCACGGAGATTTAACTTCTGTTCACTATAACGCCAATCATCAATCATCTAAATTGCATCCAACCTGTTCCTGATTGCCAACCTTCCTGAAAATTTTCAGAACCACTTCCAAATTGTGGAGTGGGGTCAAGTTGCGTCGTAGTTTTTCCATGACCAGTAGCAATATTATATATTACCTCATGAATATCTTTTGGTTCTACTGTATCATCTTCATGCAATAATTGTCCGTCAGATACTGCATGTTCATATGATTCTTTGACAGTCATTTGAGGTTCAGATAAAACTGCCGGACCAAACCAGGGATCATCTTTTAAATACTTTGGAGCAAACTGCCCCACAAAAGAACTATATCCTTGAGTAAAACTTCCAGAACCACATTCGAATAATGGTGCTTCCAAGTCATCAATCAAACATTCTACTTTTGGTGCTTCTTTAATAAAAAGTGATTTAAGTTTTTTGATCATGCCCATACCATTTTTTTAGTGTAGTCATATGCATAAAGTTCTCTATTACCTTTAATACCCCATCCTAGCCAGTAGTATGCAGGTCTCATGTAATAAGATACTGTTTGTCCACCACCCTCAAATTGTGGAAGGACACGTTGGAAGATAGGTTCATTAATCATCCAACGAACTTGTCCATCAAGAGAAGATGGATTGCATTTATACTTGGCACAAAAGTTTCCAAGACCTTTATAACGTCCAATAGAAGTCCACTGAATTAAACCAAATCCACCAGCCTTACATTCCAAGTAAGAAACACGAGCACCACCTTCACAGATGTTGGGAATGAACTTACTCTCTTGTTGAATATTTCCCATGATTGTAGAAAGAGCATTACGATCAGAGATCTTTGTGTGCTCCTGTAGTGCTGCTAAAACAAATTGCTCATTGGGAGTACAATCAGGACACTTCCAAGTCTCTTCTTCTACAATAAGAGTTTCTTCTACAGGTTCTAATTTTAGTTGTTTAAGTTCTGGTGGGGAAGGGATTGCAACTACACTTGCAAGAAGTCCAATTCCAAAAAGTGATTTAATCATTGTCTCCAAGATATTCGAGTGAGTAGATTTCATGATCCTCGTTATTAGGGTCTAACCATTCGGCAAACTCCGACCGGATCGCATGAGCATCTTCTACAGATCTTAGCACATCATCTGTCTTCATGTCACAGAGAATGTGCAGTCTATCAACTGCCCAGTCGTGGGTCACTTGCAGGGTTTTTTCCAAAGTTTCCATAATCTTTCCGCATGTAACGGCCGAGAATGTTGCTATTATAGTATGCCGGTGCTCCGTTGTCAAGTGCCTCTGATAGCACATTATTTAGAAACAACTGCTTGGTCTCCTCAAAGTTACAGTCTCCCTTCTTCTCATGAAGACTTAGTATTACTCTACTGAAGAACTCTTTGCCGTATTCTTTTATATCTTCCTTCAACTCAGGACAAGAACCATAATACTTCTTCCAATCAGATTCTTGTTTTACTTTTCTCTTTTTTCCTGGTGGGGTTCTGAACGACCAAAAATACTTTCGCCCAATGTATTGTCGTTGGTTGGACTTATTGGTAATACAGTAAACAAAACCAAAGTAGTTCCCAATAGCATCAGAGTCAAAAGGTTCATTATTGTATATCCAAGAATTCTCATAGCTCATCTTATAGAATTCAGTGAGCTATTATTTATCTTTAACGGGGACAAACCTAGTCTACATAAAAAAAGAGGACCTGTCAAGTCCTCTCTAAAGTATTATGTAAGTTTTATATTACTTACTCGTTTTTAGCACCAGACTTATGACGGACGGTTCCTTTCTCGTCAGTATAAGTTTCTCTCTCCTTATTAGGAGTTACATAACCAACACCAGGAACTACACCAGTCTTACCAGCAGCTCTCGCAGCATTTCTGTCTGCTGCTCTTTGTGCTGCTCTCTTACGATTGCGATCATAAGAACTCATTGCTTCATCAACATTCTCTGACTCTACAAGTGCTTCAATCTCTTTCACAGTAAAGAGACCGGTTGCTTCGAGTTCTTCTTGACGAAGCGACTTACGACGACGCTTCTCTGCTTGCTTAGGACTTACGGTAGCACCTTTACCTCTGTTTGCGTCTTTATCCCAGTTGGTAGGTGGCTCATATCCAGAAATTTTCATTCTACTACGGACACCAGCGTCACTCTTACCCATTTCATCAATCTGCTCAAGTTCTTCTTTAGTTAAAGCTGCGGCACGTTTGCGTGCTTTGTTACCACTGCCTCTCGCATCATCAGCACCATACTTACTATAACCACCTTTCAATTGACGTTCATGTGCTGCTTTTGATCTATCTGCAACACCTTTAGAATAACGTGAACCACCAAATTCTTTTTGATCACTCTCTGCTTTTGCACGGGTCTTCTTAAGAATTTGAGCTTTAGCAGAAGTATCAGACCTTTCTGGACCAACATTATACTTTTTACGAAGTTCGTCACCTCTACTCATTGGTTTTGCTGGTTCTTCTTTCTTTTTCCCACCAAGAAGTCTCTTTACTGCAGAACGTAAACCTTCATCTAAAGATTGATACTCCTCATACATATCATTCCAGGTAAGGTCAGAGCAATCATATCCTTCAGTAATAAGGAAATCAATATACTCTTCAACTTCTTCATTTTGATTATCACAAACTTGACTATAAAGTTCTTTGATTGTTGCTAACTCTTTGTTGTAATTCATGTCTTCTTTCCTTGCTCTATCTGTAAGAGAATCGGCACCTGCCTTGACTGCACCAGCAGCAGCAGAAACACCCTTGCTAATGCCTCTGACGACCTTCTTAAGTCCTCTCTTCAGAAGACCATCTTTTCTCTTTCTAGGTGTAGCAGAAGACGATCCACCACCACTAGAAGAACTGGAAGATGGTCCAGTGCCTGATGATGAAGATGATGAAGAACTACCACTATCAGAAGAACTAGAAGAACTGTCACTATCCGAAGAACTAGATGATGATCCACCACCAGATCCTTGTCTTCCTCTCTCATATCCTTTCTTAGCAGCACTCTTGACTGCACTACCTGCTCTCACTGCAGTTCCTACTGCTCTTGTAGCAAGTCCTACACCACCTTGTGCTGCCTTACCTACTTTTTTGACAGCACCTTTGATTCTTGAGAGTGCCGATGCTTTCTTTTCGGGAGAAGCACTTCCAACTTTTTGCTTAGATACTTTGAGTTTTGCTCTAGCAGCTGCTCCAGCATCTCTGTCTGATTTCTGACCTTCTCCAGATGCTGCAGAGGTTTTATCCCTCATTCTCATTGCAGCAACTTTGGCTGGATTTGTAACTTCAGTAAGAACTTCTAACTCAGTATCAACCGACTCACAAATCGTTTGCTCTACAATATCAATATCCAGTCCTTCTTCCAAGCACTCTTCAAAGAATTCTGTTACTTGCTCTTCAATATATTCATCTGTAAGATCATCAAGATCTTCATCAGTAAATTCATCTAAAATACTTTCTGCAATATCAGGAGCATAAACATCCTGATATAAACTTCGGATTAGTCCATAATCAGACTGCGATAAAGCTTTCATTTTAATTCTAAATTACCCTTTATAAGGATATTTATAAAAAAAAAGGACTCCCTTAGGAGTCCTCTTGATCTAAATTTTCAAATGCTTTATACCCATCATAATCACCAAATAGAAAAGCATCAGATTTTGCTGCTTCTCTATACATCTCTAATGCATCTTCAGTTTTTACACAGTTGCACTTACAATTTCCTTTACAAGGAGAACCCTGCAAACGTATCTTCGGTAACATCTTGTTTGATTCCTCCGACAATGTAGGATTCAACTTCTGTTTCCTGAGGAGCAACTTGGAGACCCTTCGACGAAATCCAATGTTCCGTCCAGGGGAGTGGGTTATTCTTTGCGGGTACGTCATAGATTGGTTTCAGTCCAATTGATTTCATTCTACGATTGGCAATCCATTCCACATATTGCTGAAGCAATTTATCATTGAGACCAATCATCGAACCATCCTTGAACAGATACTCTGCCCAAAGTTTTTCTTGATTTACAGTTTTCTCAAAAGTATTGATTAACCACTGCTCTTCTTCTTTGAAGATTTGTGCCATCTCAGGATCATCACCTTCTCTCCACTTCTTCAGAATATTCTGAGTAATGGCAAGATGTTGATTCTCATCTCTGGCAATCAGTGAGATGATCTTTGCACTTCCTTCCATAAGTTTGAGTTCACCAAAAGCAAAACTGCAAGCAAATGATACGTAAAATCGAATACCTTCAAGGATATTAACATTCGCAACTGCTTTGAAGAGTTTGCGTTTGAGTTCATATCTTGATTCTTGTGCATAAGGAACTCCTTCTAATGCGTGTTGCCAATCACTAGTACTATCATAATGATGTGCTGCATTAATAAAATCATTATATGCTTCGGTCACACTCATCGCACGTTCAACAATTCGTTCATCATTCAGAATGTGATCAAACACATCTGAGGGGTCTGAATAAACGTTCTTAATAATATGAGTATATGAACGACTGTGGATCATCTCCATGAACCCCCAGACCTCCATACATGCCTCTAACTCGGGTAGACTGCAATAAGGTATAAAAGCCATCCCAGGACCACGCCCTTGTACAGAATCCAGCATGATCTGGTACTTAAGATTGCTGGTAAAAATGTGCTTTTGCTCAGGGCGTAGTGTCTGATAGTCCGCACGGTCTTTCTGGAGGGATACCTCTTCGGGTCTCCAGAAATATCCCAGTTGTTGCGTTGTAAGTTTATCAAAAATTGGATACTTGTAAGAATCGTATCTCTGAATACCTAATGGTTTTCCAAAGAACATTGGTTGCTTTTTAGTGTCTACCTCTTCTGCATTGAACACGGTCATAGAATCGACCAATGGTCTCTCCTCTTTATTTGTCTTAAATCTTACAAGACTCACAGTCTTCCTCCTCTGCGGTTTCTAATTGAGAAATTAAACTATCAAGTGACTCATTGGAATCATCCATTTCGTCAGTCTTGATGTCATATGTGTTTTGATAGTAGGATGTCTTCCATCCGTACTTATATGTAGTTAATAGATCCTGTGCCATGATAGACACTGGAATTTCATTATTGGGATAATGTTCCGGATTGTAACTCCAGTTACCAGAAATTGCCTGGTCAAAGAATTTTTGCATTACGGCAACAATATTAATGTATCCTTTATTGGATCTCATTTCCCAAAGAAGATCATAATTGTTCTTCAGTGTTCCGTATTGTGGAACAATCTGCTTAAGAGGTCCTTTTTTGGACTTCTTAATGGACAAGTATCCTCTAGGTGGTTCAATTCCATTTGTTGCGTTTGACACAACGGAACTGCTCTCCGAAGGCATCTGTGCGGACAATGTTGAGTTCCTAACTCCGTATTGATTAACTTGTGCCCTAAGACTCTCCCAATCATAGTGAAGCTCATTTGGAACTATTTCATCCACGTCATTCTTATATGTATCTATTGGAAGAATTCCATTACCATACTTAGTGCGATTACTGTATTCACATGCACCTTTTTCCTTCGCAAGATTAACAGTTGCCTGAATGAGATAGTATTGGAATGCCTCTGTTAAATCGTGGACAGACTTCCATGCCTCAGGATCTTCATACCTATACCCATGCTTGGCAAGGTAGTGTGCCAGTCCGATATAACCAATACCTAACGAACGACGTGCTCTTGTAGCAATCTCTGCTGCTCTGACGGGATATCCCTGAAAATCAATGAGTTCATCAAGACTCCTGACAGCAAGATCACAAAGAACATCAAGATCTTCAAGATCCCTAATTTTACCAATATTAATAGCACTAAGGATGCACAGAGCAATTTCTCCATTTTCATCATCAATGTGTTGTAAAGGTTTAGTAGGCAAAGTAATCTCTTGACACAGATTGCTCATCTCAATTTTATCCATAAAGGATGAGTGAGAATTGCAATGGTCAATGTTCATGATGTATATTCTACCAGTTTCGGCACGTTCTTTCAGAAGGTCGAAAAATAATTCTTGACCTCCGATAGTTTTGCGCGGAATTGATCCATCTTGTTCATAGCCCACATAGATGTCGTCAAACTCAGGAGTGCCAAAAGCATCATACAGACCTGGAACATCGTTAGGGCTGAAGAGTGTGATGTCTTCGTTTTTGATAAATCT
>ERZ651776.3899-NODE-3899-length-14269-cov-14.392334_pt1 | contig 14269 bp, 13 predicted proteins | sample MGYA00514761_ERZ651776 | MGnify/ENA metagenome assembly ERZ651776 | reverse complement strand
CTACAAGAGACAGTAATACAGCAAGTTCAGATAAACTCGCATTAGCAATATCGCCAGGTAAAGCATATGTTAAAGGATATGAAATTGAAAAGTCTGGTGTTACATTTAAAGACATAGACAAAGCAAGAGATTTCGAAACTATAAATGCAGGTTCAGTAAATACTGAATTAGGAAACTTTGTAAAAATAACAAATGTATTTGGTCAACCAGATGTGACTTCTATCTCTGGTGAGACTACACCATATAAAACAATTCAATTATATGATGATGTTTTTGATAAATTAAAACTATCGGGTACCTACTTGAAAATAAACAATCGAAAAATTTTAGCCGGTATTGCTGAGGTATTGGGTGCATCTGATCAAATTATCGATTTTACGGTTGCCCTTGACAAACTTGATAAGATTGGACAAGAGGGTGTTATAAACGAATTATTGAACAAAGGATTTTCTTCCGAATCCGTAGATAAAATACTTCCTTTGATAGGCTTAGCTGGTACTTATTTATCAAAGTTTGAAACACTATCTGCCTTCCTGAAAGACTCAGAAATTGGCTCAAAGGGGATCGAAGAACTGCGTTTTGTTGTTGATCATGTCACCAAAGTTGGTTTAAAAGCCATGAAGATCGATATCGACGTTACGCTCGCACGTGGCCTCAATTACTACACCGGCTGTATTTTTGAAGTTGCAGCTCCAGAAGCTGTAAAAATGGGCTCTATTGGTGGAGGTGGTCGTTATGATGATCTCACAGGTATTTTTGGATTGAAAGATGTTAGTGGTGTTGGTATCTCTTTTGGTTTGGATAGAATCTATTTAGTTCTTGAAGAGCTAGGCTTATTTCCAGAAACCGCATCTGCAAATGACATTTATAATAGTTTTTCACCAAGTGTCATTAAAGGTGGGTTAGATGAGGTTAATATTAATTCTGATGAGATGGAAGTTCCTGTTCTTGGTAAAATTGCAGCTGGTACTCCAGTTGAAGCTATACAAAATGAAGTATCAAGAATTCCTTTACCAAGTAATTTAGAAAAAAATGGTGATTATTTTGGATTAAAAGTTCAAGGTGACTCAATGATAGAAGCTGGCATCAATGAAGGTGACACTGTAATTATTAGAAGAACAGATACTGCAGATAATGGAAAAATAGTTGTAGCTCTAATCGATGAACATGAAGCTATGCTTAAAAGAATTCGTAAAAAAGGTAAAGTTGTTGCACTTGAAAGTGCAAATAGAAACTATGAAACTAAGATTTTTGGACCTGATAGAGTTAAAGTCCAAGGTGTTTTGGTATCTTTATATAGAAACTTCTAAAAAAATAGTCTAAACATCACTGATGTCAAATGTAGCAACACGATTTGCTCCCTCACCTACTGGAGCTCTTCATATTGGTGGAGTGAGAACAGCTCTGTTTAATTGGTTATTTTCAAAAAACCAAAAAGGAACATTTCATCTTAGGATTGAAGATACAGATAAAGAAAGATCTAAAGATGAGCATAGAATTCAAATAATTAAATCTTTAAAATGGATTGGTATAGAACATGATGGTGAGGAATATATACAGTCAACTAAAATTGATGATCATATAAAAATTGCCAATAATTTACTTAAAACTGGTAATGCCTATAAATGCTATTGCTCAAGTGAAGAAATTGAGGAACAAAAGAAAAGAGCTAGACAAAAAAAACTTCCATATATTTATAGTAGAAAATGTAGAGATTTATCAGAAGCAGAAACACCTAAAGATATAAAGCCTGTAATAAGATTTAAAAGTAAAATTGATGGATCGACTGTACTCAAAGACTTAGTTCAAGGTGATGTTGAAATTGATAATAACACAATTGAGGATTTTATAATTTTGAGAAATGACGGTACACCAACGTACAATTTGTCTGCAACAGTTGACGACCATCAAATGAATATGACACACATTATTAGAGGAGATGATCATAAGATTAATACATTCAAACAAATGCAAATATACTTAGCAATGGATTGGGAGGTTCCTCAATTCGCACATATACCTCTTATTCATACAATAGAGGGTAAAAAATTATCAAAAAGAGATAATGCTTCAACTTTAGATGACTATTCCAAAATAGGTATAATGCCTGATGCATTAAGAAATTATTTACTTAGATTGGGTTGGTCTTATGAGGATAAGGAGATATTTACTTTAGAAGAAAGTATTAAACACTTTAACCTAGAAGGTATTGGTAAATCTCCCTCAAAATTAGATATGAGCAGAATTTTATCAATGAATGAACATTACATAAAAAACATTGATGAAAATGAGCTCTATAAACATCTTGTTGAATATTGTGAAATTTATAAAGAAAAAATAAAACCAGAAAAAGAGATAAAAATTAAACCATCATTAACATTTCTTAAAAATAAAGCAAAAACGCTAGAGGACATATTTAATAACGCAAAATATATAATATTAGATGAGGTAAAATTTGATGATCAGGATCTAAAACTCATTGATGATAAAGCAAAAAACATAATAGCAGAATTTAAGAATAAACTTTCATCTACAGATAACTTAAATAAAGAAGTTCTTGAGCCAATTGTTAATGATTTAATAAAAAAGCATGAAACAAATTTTAAAGGAGTTGGACAACCAATAAGAGTTGCTTTAACAGGATCAAAATTTGGACCTGGACTTTACGATATTATAATATCTCTAGGTAAAGAAGAGGTTGAAAAAAGATTAAGTAATAAGATAATTACTTAAAATTGTTGCAGCTTCATTAGAAGAAGATGTTTTAGATTTAATGCCTTCTAAAGTTTTACTACATTCATCCAATTGTTTTTTAATTAATTCAGGGTTTTTCAAAAAATAAATAACTGATCTACAAATCTCTTCCGCATTACATTCTTTTTGTAATAATTCTGGTATTACTTCTTTATCATTTATGATGTTGATAATATTTGCGAATTTAACATTAACTAACAATTTAAAAATCATAAAGTTAATAAAACTAAGTTTATAAATAATTATTGAAGGTATATTTGAATTTGAAATTTGTAATGAAACTGTGCCAGATTTAGAAACAGCAAAAATTGAATTAGATAAAATTTGTGATTTTATGTTTTCATCAGAAATAACATCTACGTTATTTATGGTACTTGTTTTTAACTGATCAATAATTGATACTTTATTTTGATCTGTTGCATGAATAACATATTTATAGTTCTTTTCATTTTTATTCATCAATTTAATAAAATCCAAAAGTATTGGTAAAAGAACTTTAAGTTCAGATTTACGACTACCAGGGAAGATAGATATTATTTTTTTATCTTTTGAAATAAGATTGTTAAGATCTGATTTTATATTTCTATCATTTTCTAAAAGTGGGTGACCTACAAATGTATTTTTAATATTTTCTACTTCAAAATATTCTTTTTCAAAGTCAAATAATAAAATCATATGATCAATAAATTTTTTTATTTTTTTAACTCTATTTTTACGCCATACCCAAACTTGTGGTGCAACATAATGGATAGTTTTAATATTGTTATTTATTTTTTTTACTTTTTCAGCAACTCTTAAAGTGAAATCAGGACTATCAACGCTAAATAATATATCTGGTTTAAATCTTAAAATTTCATCAACAGTTTTGTTTATTTTACTTCTTATCTTAAAAATATTTAACAGCACACTAGTAAAACCAAGATATGTAATGTCTTCTAGATTAAAAATAGATTTGATACCTAAATTTTTAAGATTAGTTCCACCCACTGATAAATATTCTATATCTGAATTTTGAGTCTTAAGTTTTGAAATAACAGTTGAGGCCAGCTTATCTCCTGATGGTTCGCCAGTTAATATAAATATTTTTTTCATATAACTTTAATGAATATCTTATTTTTATTAGCAAAATTTATACTTTTACTTTTATCTAGAAATATATTTTTATTAGATTTTAAAACAATTCCAATTAATCCATATCTTTTACAATCTTTTAATGTATTAAGACCAATTGTTGGTAAATCCATTCTTAAATCCTGTTTTTTCTTTGGAAGTTTAATTAATATTCCTCCAGATGCTTTTTTTAATTTTGATAACATTTTTTGGGTTCCTTGATTTCCCTCTGAAGCAATAATTTTGTTATTTTTAACAATTAATGCCTGAATGTGATCTAAACTATTTAATTGATTGAAATATGAAATTCCTTTTTTAATTGAATTAATGTCTCCTGCGTTTGCTTTTAATTTTGTATAATTTCCAGTTTTTAATGAAAGCTCTGGATTAAAAAAATTTGAACTAATAACTTTTATATTTTCATTTTCTAATATTTTAATGATTGCTTTTATAATTGCTGCATCACCTGATTTTGCTGCTTTAATTACACTTGGCATATAATAAATACCTTTTAGATCCAATCTTAAAGTAGAAAATTTTGGTTTAGCAATTTTTCCTGCAAATAAAACTTTTTTTGATTTATTTTTTTTAATTAAGTTTATGATTTTACCAAATTTACCAATGCTTACTCGATGTGAATCTTTATCTTTTTTAAATTTATTATTTTTTGAAAAATCAATTATAAAATATTTTTTATTTAGTCTTTTAATTTTTTTAAGAACTATTTCTGAAAAATCAGTATCTCCTAAAAATAACCCAATCATCCTATTTTGAAAATGGGGTACAAATTGGTCTTTTTTTATCTTTTTCTAAAAAATTAACCACTTCTAAAACTAATTCATTATTTTTATAATCTTCACTTAAATTATTTAAATTTTCTGTAAGGTTTTCATTTTTAAAAATTTCTTTGTAAGCATCACTTAATTTTATTATCTCTTTATTAGGAATATTTTTTCTTCTAAGACCAATTAAATTTAAACCTTGCAATACACTTCTATTACCATGAGCAATCCCATATGGTATTATATCTCTCACAACACCACACATACCACCAATCATTGCAGATCTACCAACTCTAGTAAATTGTTGAACAGCAGAATTACCTCCAATAATAACGTTATCTTCGATTTCAGCATGTCCTCCTAGTGGAACATTATTTGCCAAAATTACATTATTTCCAACCATACAATCATGCGCAATATGAGAAGAGACCATAAATAAACAGTTGTTACCAATTTTTGTTAACCCACCACCTCCTTTTGTGCCTGGGTTAATGGTAACATATTCTCTAATTTTATTATTATCTCCAATCTCAAGGCTTGTCTCCTCACCGTTAAACTTTAAGTCTTGTGGATCATTTCCAATTGATGAAAAAGGATATATTTTATTATTTTTACCTATTTTAGTATTACCTATTATGCTGACATGAGATTGTATTTCTGAATTCTCGTTTATTTCAACATTTGGGCCAATTATAGAATAAGGTCCAATTTTCACATTTGAAGAAATTTTTGCTTTAGGATCTACAATTGCTGTTTTATGTATCATCTATTATCTTTTAAAAAATCCCTAATATTTTTTGCAGGATAGCCCATTACTTTTGAGTTATCAGGTATATCTTTAATAACGCCACTACCACCTGCTATATCGACATTATTACCAATTTTTAGATGTCCTGAAATTCCTGCTTGTCCACCAATTTTTACATTATTTCCAATTATAGAACTTCCAGCTATTCCTACTTGACCAGCAATGATTGAATTTTCTCCTATTTTAACATTATGAGCTATATGAATTTGATTATCTAAATATGTGTTTTTTCCAATAATAGTATTAGACATTGAACCTCTGTCTATAGTTGATCCACAACCAATTTCACAATTATCTTCAATTAACACTATCCCCATATGTGGATATCTTAAGTTTTGATCATTAATTGGAAAAAAACCAAACCCATGTTTACCTATTACACAATTGTCTAAAATTTTTACATTATTTTTAATTAAACTATTTCTAATTATAGTATTTGAGCCAATACAACAATTTTCTCCAATAGATACATTTTTTTCAATAATAGTATTATGACCAATAAAACAATTTGATCCTATTGATACATTTTGACCAATTAGAACATTTTTACCAAACTTAACAGTATCATTAAATTTAGTGTTTTTGATTTTTTCTACAGTGATATCAAAATTATCATTGATAGAATCAGGATAAAATTTTGCAGTAATAATAGATGTTGAAACTAAGACATTATCTACAATTATTGGCTTACAACTTTTTGGCAATTCATCTATTAAATTTTGAGATGTTATACAAAAAGAAGCCTTGGTATTGTTTGCGGCATTTTTATATTTTTTTGAATGAAAAAAAGTAATTTCGTTTTGTTTTGAATTTACTAAATCTTTAATATCAATTATTTTATGATCTTGTTTATCTTGATTATTTACAAGCTTAAGTTCTTTTAAAATATCTTTAAATTTAAAAGGACCATTATTCGTAAAAAAAGGATTAACCATATTTGCTTTTAACAAAGCAAAAAAGATTAAGTTATCAACAATTATTGCTATTTATTTCTTATCAACAATTGTAGCTGACCACATAGCATCAGCCATTTTTTTATCATTAACAAAAGCCTCACCTTTATATTTCCAGACTCTGCCATGAGATCTTATTGCTTCAATTTTAAGTAAAAGTTTGCAATTAGGTATTACAGGATTTCTAAATCTTGCCTTCTCAACACCCATTAAAAATACAAGTTTATTTTCATATGTAGATTTATCAATGCCATGAGCAGTCAAAGCAGCTGCTGTTTGACCAAATGCTTCAACTATAAGAACTCCTGGCATTACTGGTTGACCAGGAAAATGACCTTGCACAAAAAAACTATCTTTTTTTACATTAACTATTCCAGTAGCAGATGTTAGCTTTTTAATATCATGAAGTTCATCTATTAATAGCATAGGATCTCTGTGCGGAAGCAAACTTTCAATTTCTTTTTTAATTAATTTTGTCATTTATTTAACTTCAATAGTTTTAATTTGATTATCAATTAGTTCAATTAAATTATTTGTTATGTCATATTTTTTGCTTGCTATAAAAACATTTTTTTTATCTATGATCATATATATTGAATTATCTGTCATATATTTTTCTATTATTGGATTAATTATATTTAAAAAATTCATAATATTTTTATTTCTTTTAATCTTTAACTCATCTACTTCTTTAATTTTTTCTTTTCTATATTTCTGAAATTCAATTTGTAATAGTTCTAATTCTTTATTTATATCTTCTTTTGAAACTAAATTTTTTTTTGCCAATATTTGTTTTTCTTTTTTTTTAAATTTTAGATCATTTGATTTAAATTTATCAATTTTTAGTTGTTCTTCTTTTTTAAGAGTATTTAAAAGTGTTTTTCCAACCAAAGTATTAGATAAGAGGAAGTCTATATCAATATATGAAACTTTATCATTGGCATTTACAGGGTTAATAAATAGAGATAAAAAAATTAATATAAAGTGAAAACTTTTTAATTTAATCATTAAAATGAAGTACCAAGATTAAATCTAAAAGATTCTGTTTTGTCACCAGTGTTTTTTGTAATTGGATAAGCTAGAGAAAAATTCATAGGACCAACAGGACTCGTCCAATCTAAGGCAACACCTATTGAAGATCTAATTCCGTCACCTTTAATAGAGGAATTATAATCAACTCCCCAAATATCAGCTGCATCAGCAAAAATCAGAAAATCTAAATTTTGCGACTCTTCCAATACATTAGGTACGTTTGAGGTAAAATTAATAGAATAAGCATAATTTCCTCCGATAAAATCATCTCCATCTTTAGGACCTACCCTACCAGCTTCGAATCCCCTTAATCTACTTGACGGTAAAACGACTCTTTCGGATAACTTGATGTTTTTATTATTTAATGAATTTGCTGTTTGTAAATGAAATGAAATAGATGAAAAATTTTTTTCAAAAAAATCAAAATAATGTGAGTAATTATAATAATTTTTTATAGTATTAGTGTCACTAATAATGGGCAAATCTAAGGAATAAAAAGATTTAAAACCTGAGCTTGTTTGGAATTTTTGATTTCTCTTATCATAATCCATATTTAATTTTATAAAAGAGTCCCAATAGTTACCTTCCTGAGCTTGTTGTTGAGTTGAAGCAGTACTGTTAGTTTCAATTACTTCATAAAAATTAGAATTGTTTATTCCTAAATAAAAATCATTAAGATATTCAAAATTAGTTCCGATACTTACCCCTTTTCTATTAGTTTTGTAGCCAAATGTTTGATAATTATCATTTTCAGTTGCTTCTGCAGAAACATAAAGTGATTTATCAGAATTATTAAAATATGGATTAGTTATAGAAAATTTTCCTTTAAAGGAGTCACTTGATAATTCAAAATTAGTATCTAAACCTATGCCATTTCCTAGAAAATTATTTTCTTTGATACCAAAACCAACTGAGCTGCCAGAGGTACCGGTCCCAGCTTGAGCATAGATTTCTCCAGTAGGCTTTTCTTCTACAATAATATTAATAGTTCGTGTTTTATTATTGTCATTATTTTCAATTTTAGAGCTTACACTTCTAAAAAAGTTTAAACTTTTAATATTATTAATAGATTTTTTTACTAAAATTTCGCTAAATGGATCCCCTTCATCAACTATAAATTGGTTACGAATTACATTTTCAGAAGTGACAGTATTTCCTAATATATTAATCTTATCAACATAGAACTTTTCCCCTTCCTCAACATTAAATTCAAGATTAAGTAAGTTTTGATCAATATTTTCAGTAACATTTGCTTTTATAAATTTATATTGCTCTAGTGTTGTAATTGCATCAATCTCTTCAAGAATTTTATCTATTGTATTAATAGAATAAGGCTTACCTTTGGTTTTTTTGAATAGTTTTATTATAGGAACAAAATTTTTTTCATCAAAGTCAGAAGGTAAATTAAGTTCTAAATTACCAAAAAAAAATTTAGGACCAGACTCAATATTAAAAATTAATTCAAAAGTATTTTTATCTACAAGTTTAGCAAAAGAGGAATTAATTTTGGCATTATAAAATCCATTATTTTTATAAAAATTATTTAATAATCTTTCATCAAATGAAACAGAATTTTGATTCAAATATTTTCTACCAGAAATAAACTTCCAAAACTTATATTCGGTACTTGTTATAACTCTTCGTAATTTTTTATCTTTAAATATTTTGTTTCCTATGAAAGTAATTCTTTTAATTTTTGATTTTTTACCTAAATCAATATTATAAATAATATTAACTAAATTATTATTAGACTCTTCTATAGAAATATCCAAATCGGAATTATAATAACCTAAGTTTTTTAAAATTTTTTCAATTTTTAATTTTTCTTTTTTTAAAACACTTTCTTTGTATGAAGATCTTGCTTTAACAGATGTGTTTTCTTTTATAATATCTAAAATTCTATTACTCTTAATACCATTGTAAAAAATGTTTTCAATAATTGGATTTTCAACAACCTTGATGAACAAGATTTGATTATCGAAGTTAAGATTAATATCTTTAAAAAAATCTGTAGAATAAAGATCTTTTAAAATCTTATTTAATTTATCATCGTTTATTTCATCTTTTATATCTACATTAATAAATAATTTTATAGTTTCATCTGAAATTCGATCATTTCCTATTATTTCAATTTTATTTAAAGAATTAGAAAAAGCATGATTTAAAAATAAAAACATAATTAAAAGGAAAGTTTTAAAAAAAATAGTAATTAATTTCATGATATTTGGTAGATCATTTCATTTAATTTTAAACGAATTGTTTTATTTAGAGAAGCTATAGAATTAATATTTCCAGGTTTTCTTTTGTTAAAATTTTTAAACTCTTTCATATTAATTAATTTTTGAAGGAAGTAATTTATATCAGTAAACTTAATCTTTTTTAATAAAAAAAGATTTACCAATTCGTCATTTGCCAATACAATAATAGTTTCTAGAAAGGATTCTTTGTTTTTCAGCTTTTTTAAAATTTTGATTGAGGGAAATTTATTTGCATCAACTTTATTAAAATTAAGAAAATTTAATTTTTTTATATTTATTGGATCAGTTTTAATAGATTTTTCATGATTGTCATATAACGAATTATTTATTGGAATTCTCATATTGGTATCATGAGCTATAATTTTGATCATTCCATCTTTAAATTTAATAACTGCATGAATGTATGATGCTGGGTGAACTAAAATATCTAGTTGATCATATCTTAAATTAAATATTTTTTTAGCTTCTATAACCTCAAATACTTTATTCATCATAGTTGCTGAATCTGTAGATATTTTTTTTCCCATTTTCCAATTGGGATGTTTTATTGCCTGTGAAATTCTAATTTTCTTAAAGTTTTTTTTAGGAGTATTGTTTAACGGACCACCAGATGCAGTCAAATATATTTTGTCTACGTTAGTAATTTTGTTACCATGTAATGCATAGAAAATAGAAAAATGTTCAGAATCTACAGGTATAAATCTTGTTTTATGTTTTTTAAGATTTTTTTGTAAAAGATGCCAGCCACAAATGATTGCCTCTTTATTTGCAATTGCTATTTTTTTTGTATGTCTAATAATTTTAATAGTAGGCTCTAAACCGCCAACTCCAGATATTGAGCTCATAACATAATCAATTCTTTTTTTAAAAATAATATTGAATGAGTTATAATTATTAAAAATTTTAATTTTACCTGTTCTTATTTTTTTTAATTCTTTAAAAGATCTTTCATTAGTTATAATTATATTTTTAACATTTAAAATTTTCGCTTGTTTTAATATTTCTTTGTAATTTTTATTAGCTGTAAGTAAAACAATATTAAAATTTTTTTTATCTTTTTTAACTATTTCAATTAATGTTTTTCCAATTGAGCCAGTAGATCCAAGAATAGCAATTTTTTTTTTCATTTAAATTAATTTAATCAAAAAGTAAGAAAAGGGTACAGCAAAAATAATTCCATCAACTCTATCAAGAATACCACCATGACCAGGTAAGAGATTGCCTGTATCTTTAGATTTAGCTTTTCTTTTAATGAGTGAAATAAACAAATCACCTAATTGGCTTATTAACGAAACTAATAAACAAAAGGTTAAATTTTTTAGATCAAAATCTAAATCCATGACATCAAAATTTATAACAAATAATAGCGGGACTATAGACAGAATAAATGAACCAACAGTCCCCGAGATTGTCTTATTAGGACTTATTTTTGAAAGTTTTTTACCACCTATAATTTTTCCAAAAACGTAACCACCTATATCAGTAAAAAAACAAATACTAATTATATACAGAAAAAAAATAGGAGTTTCGGATCTATGTATTTCATATGAAAAATTACAAAATATAAAAAATATATAACAAAAAGTTGTTATATTTAAGATAAGAAATTTAAAGTTAAACTTTTCAATAATATGTTTTTGTTTATTCTTGTTTATTTTTAATAATTTTGAAAAAAGATTGTTTGCCTCTATACAGATAATTACACCTAAGATTAAAATTGATAAAATAAAAATATATTGATGACTAAAATTGATAACAATTAGCAATAGCAATAAAACAATTGATGTAATTATTCTTTTTAATAAATTTTGTGACATTAAATATTACCAAAGTTTCTCTTAATTTTTTTAAATTGTTTAATTATTTGAAAATAATCTTTTTCATTAAAATCAGGCCATAATTTTTTTTCAAAAAAAATTTCAGTATAAGCTAATTGCCACAATAAAAAATTACTTAATCTTTTTGTATTTCCTGTTCTAATTAAAAGGTCAGGGTCGGGTATATTTTTAGTTTGAAGATATTTTTTAAAGTTTTTTTCATTAATCTTATCACTATTTTTAATTAATTTTTTTAGAGCATTTAAAATTTCAAATTTTGATCCATAATTTAAAGCAAGATTTATTTGTAGAGTTGTATTTTTTGAAGTTTTTTTTTCTGATAAACTCAAAAGTTTATTCATTTTTTTTGAAAAATTTTTAACTCCAATAATGTTAAGCTTAATATTCTGTTTATGAAGATCGTTAATTTTATTCGTAAGAAAATTCTCAAGTAAATTAAATAAATAATTTATCTCTTCTCTAGGTCTATTCCAGTTTTCAGTAGAAAAGGCATATAAAGTAAGAAAATTAATTCTTTGTTTAATAGACTCTTTTATAATCTTTTCTACAGTTATAAGACCTGCTTTGTGACCTTCATTTCTAGAACTTTTATATTTTAATCCCCACCTTCCATTACCATCCATAATAATGGCTACGTGATTGAGCAGGTTCATTTTATATGGTCATTATTTCTTTTTCTTTTAAAGAAACCTTTTCATCAACTACCTTTATATGGTCATCTGTAATTGTTTGGACATTTTTTTCAGATGACTTTTCTTCATCTTCGCCAATTTCTTTATCTTTTAAAAGTTTTTTTAATTCTTCATTTGCTTCTCTTCTAATATTTCTAATAGAAACTTTACACTTTTCGCCAATTGATTTAATGAGTTTTTTTAATTCAGTTCTTCTTTCCTCGTTGAGTTCGGGAACTGGAAGTCTAATTAACTGACCATCTATTTGTGGATTTAAACCTAAGTCTGATTTTTTGATTGCAGCATCAACTAATTGAACGTTATTTGTGTCCCAAACTTGAATATTTATCATTCTTGGTTCAGGTGTGGTTATGCTTCCAACTTGATTTATAGGCATTTGTTGACCATATACGTCAACTTTAACTAAATCTAACATTGCGGCGTTAGCTCTACCTGTTCTAAGAGAAGATAGTTCTTTAGAGAAAACCTCAATGGCTTTATCCATTTTTATATTGTATGACTTTTCGTCAAACATTTATTCTCCAATCTTAATTCTATAAAACTCTTTAATCTTTAAGTCAGCAATAGAAAGTTCTTTAACTACATCTTCTACTTTCTTTTTTGGCTCCATTACCCATGCTTGAGATAAAAGAGAGTTTTCTTCTTTAAATTTATTCATCTTACCTAGGCTAATTTTTTTTGCAATATCCTCTGGTTTTCCTGAATTTTTCAATTCCTCAGTTACAAGCTCTTGTTCTTTTTCAATAATTGATTGATCAATTTGATCAGATGTAAGTGCTAGTGGATTTGAAGCAGCAATATGCATAGATAATTGTTTTCCAAAATTTTTAACAGTATCAGAATTATCTTTTGTCTCTATTGAAACAATAACAGCTAATTTTGAAATATTATCTTTAACAACCGTGTGTAAATAATGATTATTTAAGGTACCAGCGTTTTCAATAGTTTTTGCTTTACCAATTGTAATTTTTTCACCAATTTTAGCTATTAAAGATACAACGTTATCTTCTACAGTTTCACCATTTTTCATTTTAGAACTTTTTAGCTCTTCTAAATTAGAATTTTTTTCATTATTCAATTCACTAAGTTCTTTAACAAAATTTGTAAAATCTTCATTTTTTGCAACAAAATCTGTTTCACAATTAACTTCTATTACTGATGTTTTTGTTTCATTACCACTTACTGCAACAACACCCTCTTTAGCATCTCTAGACATCTTTTTTGAAGCTTTTGAAATTCCTTTAACACGTAAAATTTCAATAGCTTTATCAATGTCCCCACCAGATTCTTTAATAGCAAGATTACAATCTTTAAATCCGGCACCTGTTGCCTCTCTTAATTTCTTAACATTTTCAATATCACTCATATTAATTTAAAGTCTCCTTTTTATCTTTAGAAAATTTTTGTTCAAGTTTTTCTCTATCTAATTCTTGAACAGTTTTTCCCTCAGTTTTTTCTTTAGTATCCTGAACAACATCTTTTTTAGGCTCAGGTGCTGGAATTGAACTTTTTGCATTATTAATAGTTTCTTTAATAAGATTGCAATATAGATCTATAGATCTACGAGCATCATCATTACCAGGTATTGGATAATCAATATTATCTGGGTTAGAATTACTATCAAGAATTGCAATTATAGGAATTCCTAATTTTACTGACTCAGCAATCGCAAGAGACTCATAATTTGTATCAATTATAAAAACTAAATCAGGAGTTTTTTTCATTTCTGCAATACCACCCAATGATCTTTCAAGTTTATCTTTTTTAACACTCATTTTAAGAAGTTCTTTTTTTGTAAAACCTCTATTTTCAGAAACTAGGTCAGATTCATATTTTTTCATTTTTTTAATTGAGCCAGATATAGTTCCCCAGTTAGTAAGCATACCACCAAGCCATCTGTAATTTACAAAATACTGATCTGTTTCTTTAGCAACTTCAGCAATGGCTTCAGATGCTTGTTTTTTAGTTGATACAAATAAAATTTTTCCATTATTTGCAATTGTTGTATAAATTTTCTCTAAGGCAACTTTTGTTAGTTCCAA
>ERZ651776.3897-NODE-3897-length-14274-cov-4.040502_pt1 | contig 14274 bp, 12 predicted proteins | sample MGYA00514761_ERZ651776 | MGnify/ENA metagenome assembly ERZ651776 | reverse complement strand
GAGACTAAAAAATGGAGTAAACTAGGTAAAAAATGGTTTGAACAAGAGATAGCGTATCAGATTTATGATGATGGTACGTTTCTTCAGTTCTCTATGAACTATCATCGCGTTGCCATACAATTACTCACTTGGGGGATACGCCTGTCAGAATTACATAAAGATGCATTTTCTGATGTTGTATATACAAAAGCAAAGAAGTCACTAGCCTTTCTAGAAGCCTCTCAAGATCCTGTGTCTAAACAATTACCTAATTATGGCTCTAACGATGGCGCGTTATTCTTTAAACTTACAGATGATGACTATCGGGTGTATCAATCACAACTAGACGATTTAAGAGCCGTGCTTTATGGGGCGGTCAGAGAAGTTTCAGAAAGTCAAGGTTGGTATGGACTACAAGACCTCAAAGTTGATGATAAAAGGGAAGAGGGTATGTTTAGCTTTCGCGAAAGCGGATACTATATCTTTCAAGAACAAGATGTTAAAACCTTTATTAAGTGTGGCTCTTATAAGGACAGGCCAGCACATGCAGACAATCTACATCTAGATATTTGGGTAAATGGCGTTAATTATTTAAGAGATGCAGGGAGTTATATGTATAATACCTCTAAAGAAGAGATTAACTTTTTTACAGGAACAAAAGGTCATAATACGATCAGTATTAATGGTCAAAACCAAATGCTCAAAGGAAGTAGATTTATCTGGTATCATTGGGTAAAAGAGGCTGTAGCAAGCCTATCTAAAACTACAAACACCTATCTTTTTGAAGGGCAAATTAAAGCATTTAAACACATTGGAGGGTACACCCATAAACGTGAAATTAAAAAAGAGATTAATCAATTATCTTGGGAAGTTATTGATCACGTGGGACTAAAAAATGGAGATGCTATGGAGCAGTATTGGCATCTGGATGAAAGTATGCAAGAGTTTATAGAAATTACGGCAGTAGATGCTCATGGAAAAGTAGTAAGTGCAACCAAAGATAGTGCTTGGTATTCCAGTTATTATGGAGTTAAAATACCATCTTTGCAAGTATCTTTTAGAGACCAAACAGGTACTTTAAAAACAACCATCAACATAAAGAGATTTTAGTAGGTATGCGCATACTCTTAATTCATCAATATTTTTTAGAAAAAACAGACGGAGGAGGTTCTCGTTTTAATGAAATGACAAAAAATTGGGCGTCATTAGGAGGAGAAATTACTGTTCTAGCAGGAATGGTAGATTATGCTACAGGAAAAAAAAGAGACAGATATAAAGGGAAATATATATTTAAAGATGATCGTTATTATACCAATGTTAATGTCATACGATCCAATGTTTCAGAAACATACAATTCTGGTTTTTTAGGAAGACTTTGGGGGTACTTTTCATTTGTTTTTTCTTCAATATATGCTGGGTTGTTTGTAGCTAAGGGGAAATACGATGTGATAGTAGTTACTTCACCACCATTATTTGTAGGTATTACGGCTGTTATACTTTCATTATTTAAAAAAGCTCCTATAGTCTTTGAAGTTCGTGATTTATGGCCAGAATCTGCTATTGATACAGGTGTTTTAAAAAATAAGCTTATCATCAAAATGGCCTATTGGTTTGAAAATTATATCTATAAAAAATCAAAACTAATTAATGTATTAACACCTGCTTTTAAAGCAAAATTGATAGAAAAAGGAGTTCCTAAAGAAAAAATTATTTTTGTTCCTAATGCAGCAGACTTTACACTAGCTGAACAATTGAAAAATGATAATTTTGACGCTATTTCTTTTAAAAAAGAATTAGGACTAGAAGGGAAATTTGTTATTACGTACGTAGGCGCTCATGGGGTTGCAAATCATTTAATACAATTGGTAGATGTGGCAGAAAGATTACAAGATACTCAAGTGATCTTTCAATTAATAGGATATGGTCCAGAAAAAGAAAATCTTATAGAAGTAACAAAAAAGAGAAACCTTTCTAATATTATTTTTAAAGATTCAGTTCCTAAAAAAGAGGTTTTTAAATATATTTTATCTTCCGATATGGGAATGTCTGTCTTAAAAAAAGTGGATACATTTAAAACGATTTATTCTAACAAGACCTTTGATTATATGTCTTGTAAAATTCCCGTTCTTATGCTTATAGATGGTATTTCAAAAGAGCTCGTAGAACAGGCAAAATGTGGTATTTTTGCAGAACCAGAGAATACGGATTATATTGTAAATAAAGTCATAGAAATGATGCAGTATAAAGATCTTTCTGTACTAGGTGAAAATGGTTATGCGTATGCAAAAGAAAATTTTGATAGAACAAAACTCGCATCGTATTATTATAAAAGACTTGAAACGATAAAAGAAAAATAGAACAAAAGTTTTACGATTATTAAAAATAAAATAATGTATCAGAAAATAGTAAAACCTTTTGGAGATTTTTTATTGTCAATGTGTGTACTAATACTTTTATCACCCTTACTTTTGTGCATAATTATAGGTTTGTTTATTGCAAACGATGGTAAACCTTTTTTTTTGCAAGATAGACCTGGAAAGAATGGAAGGATATTTCAAATTGTTAAGTTAAAAACAATGAATGATAAAAAGGACGATAATGGCCATCTTTTACCAGACGAAGATAGGCTTACAAGAATCGGTGAATTTATCAGAAAAAAATCGTTAGATGAAATACCTCAATTATTTAATGTGTTAATGGGACACATGAGTATTGTTGGACCACGTCCTTTACTTCCTCAATACTTGTCTTTATATTCTAACGAACAAGCTAAAAGACATAATGTAAAACCAGGTATTACTGGATGGGCACAAGTAAATGGTCGAAATGCAATTAGTTGGGAAAAAAAATTTGATCTGGATGTCTGGTATGTAAATCATATTTCTTTTATTCTTGATTTTAAAATTTTATTATTAACTGTCAAAAAAGTAATTAAGTCAGAAGATATTAATTCTAAGGGTGTTGCTACCACAACGCCATTTAAGGGAAGTAATCATAATGAATAAAGTAGCAATAATAGGCGCAGGAGGATTAGGCCGTGAGGTTAAATATCTTATAGATGATATAAACGCTGTATCTTTAAATAAAATTGAATTAATAGGTTATTATGATGATGCAATCCCTAAAGGACATTTTATTGTTGACAATTTACCTTGTTTAGGAAAAATAGAGGACTTAGTAGACTATACAGATGACTTAGGCATTGTTTTTGGGTTAGGAGATACGCAAATTAAAAAACAAATTTTGAATCTAATAGAGAAAAATAAATCTCTAAATTATCCAAATATCATTCACCCTAATGCACACATAACTAAAGGTGTTTTATTTGGGAAAGGTAACCTTATTGCTTATGGTTGTTTTATTTCTTGTGATGTAGAAATAGGGGACTTTAATTTTATAAATACGTATTGTGCAGTAGGTCATAATACAGTCATAGGAAACGGAAATGTCTTTATGCCTAGAGTACAAATATCAGGTGACGTAATCATAGGGGATGAAAATTTTTGGGGGATGAGTGCCTCTGTATTGCAGGGGAAGAAAGTAGGAAATGAAAATAAAATCAATGGCTTTACTTTTCTTACAAAAAGTATATCTAATAGACGTACTTATTTTGGTGTTCCAGGAAAAAAAATAAATTAAAAAATAAATTAAAATGAAATCATTACAGAAGTTTACAGAATTATTTGCAGAACAATTTGATGAATCAGAAGATGTCGTTTTTGAGCCAACTACCATATTTAAGGATATTGATGAGTGGGACAGCATGATTGCATTATCTATCATAGCAATGGTAGATGATGAATTCGATAAAACCATAAATGGTGATATAATAAAAAATGCAAATACAATAGAAGAATTGTATAATAAAGTAATAGAGTAACATTATGGCTACATTTGAAATATCAGGTGTTCTAGTTGAAGGAATCGTTACAGCGGTTCCAAAAAATAGCATTGATAATCTTAATGATCCTCATATAGAAAGAGAACAAGGAGAGAAGGTTCTTAAAACTACAGGCATCAGATATAGACGATTAGCAAATGACACGACAACAGCTTCAGATTTATGTTATGTTGCAGCTGTTAATCTTTTAAAGCAATTTCAAACGTTCAAAGGAGATATTGAAATTTTAGTTTTTGTCTCTCAAACTCCAGATTATATACTTCCTGCAACAGCACCAATTCTTCAGCACAAGTTAGGTCTTGCATCTCATGTCGCAGCATTTGACATGAATATGGGCTGTTCTGGTTATGTGTATGGTTTATCAACTGTAACAAGTATTTTAAGTACCTCTATGAACCCAAATGCAAAGGCTTTGTTATTGGTCGGAGATACCGTTTCAAAACTATGTACTCCTAGTGACTCAGCTACCTATCCACTATTTGGAGATGCAGGTAGTGCTACTCTTATTTCAAAATCTAAGGAAGGAAAGTTTATTTTTGACCTAAATTCTGATGGAGGTGGTTGTGATGCGATTAAAGTTAAAAAAGGAGGTTTCAGAACTACAAATGAAAATAACATGCTCAATTCCAATACTACTAAACCTTCACTATATTTAAATGGGATGGATGTTTTTTCATTTGGAATAAGTAAGGTGCCTAAATCTATAAAGTCATTTTTGACTTTTGTAGATAAAGAAGTTAGCGACTTTGATTATTTCATTTTTCATCAGGCTAATATGTTTATGAATGAGAAAATCAGAAAAAAACTTAAAATAGAATCAGAAAAAGTTCCATATTCACTTCATAACTTTGCAAATACGAGTAGTACAACAATTCCTTTAACAATAACTACTCAACTAAATGAGGTTACGAATAAAAATAATAAAGTTTTTTGTTGCGGATTTGGAGTAGGACTCTCTTGGGCAAGTGTCATACTAGATTTGAACAAGGATATCTACATATTAAATATTGAAATAGATGAATAATTTATTTTCACTTAAAGATAAAGTTATTGTTGTGACAGGCGCATCTTCTGGAATAGGAAGAGCAACAGCAATTATGTGCTCTCAATTAGGAGGTAATATTATTTTATTAGGAAGAAACGAAGAAAGATTAAAAGAAACACTCAATTTTTTAGAAAATACGGGGCATCTTTATTTTTCTTTAGATCTTAATGAAGATGATGACGTCGATATATTTATTGAAAAATTAGATAAAATCGATGGGATCGTTCATTCTGCGGGAATTGTTCAGTCTCAACTTTTTTCTTTTTTGAAGAAAAATGACTTGGAGAACATGCTTAATACCAACTTAATAGCTCCTGCGTTACTTACTAAAAAAATAATTAAAAAGAAAAAAATCAATAAAAATTCATCTATTGTATTCATTTCATCGATTTCTGGACCCAATGTAACTTATATAGGTAATGCATCCTATTCTGCGTCTAAAAGTGCTGTTTGTGGTCTTGCAAAAACAATGGCATTAGAACTTGCAGGAAAAGGTATAAGAGTAAATACAATACTACCAGCAATGATTGAGACAGACTTAATCAACTCTATTGATAGTAGCTCGGAAGACATTGAAAAGGACAAGAAAAATTATCCACTAGGTGACTATGGAAAACCAGATGATGTAGCAGCTTCTGCTTGTTTTTTGCTAAGTTCAGCAAGCAAATGGATGACTGGTACTGATTTAAAATTAGATGGGGGACTAACATTACGATGAAGAAATCTTACATAAATCATATAAGTTATTATCTACCAGAAAAGGTAGTAACGAACGAATCGCTTAGTAAAGAATTTCCAGATTGGTCTGTAAAAAAAATAGCAAGTAAAATAGGTATTGATCAACGTCATATCGCAGCTTCCGATGAGTTTTCTTCTGATATGGGAGTTAAAGCTGCTGAAACACTTTTTAATGAATATACTCATGTTTCTAAATCAGATATAGACTTCTTATTATTTTGTACACAAAGTCCTGACTATATTTTACCCACAACAGCTTGTATTTTACAGGATCGATTAGGACTCTCGAAGTCCACAGGAGCCTTAGATTTTAATTTAGGATGCTCAGGTTTTATATACGGACTTACTTTAGCAAAGGGATTAATCGCATCTGGCGTAGCAAAAAATGTGTTACTTATTTGCGCTGAAACATATAGTAAATTCATTAATAAAAACGATAAAGGAAACCGTAGTATCTTTGGTGATGCTGCCTCAGCAACACTCGTTTCTGATGACAAAAATGGGTATGGAGCAGAAATACTAAATTTCAAATTAGGTACAGATGGTTCTGGTGCAGAAAACCTTATAGTAAAAGGAGGAGGAATGCGTTATCGTGATTCTGAAATTGAAACTTATGTAGATTCTTACGGAAATGAAGCAACTAGCAATGATTTAATAATGAACGGTCCAGAAATATTTAATTTCACATCTAAAAATATTCCTGGGCTTGTAATGGATACTCTAAAAGAAAATAACTTGAATCAAGACGATATTGATTCCTATATTTTTCATCAAGCAAATGCCTATATGCTTAATCATTTGCGAAAGAAAATTAAAATAGACAAAGAAAAGTTTAAACTCAAGATGAATTTCTGCGGTAACACTGTTTCCTCTACTATACAAATTGTTATTGCAGAACTAATGAAAGATTCTGAGATAAAGGAGGGGGCACATGTTCTTATTGCTGGATTTGGAGTAGGGTATTCTTGGGGAGCAACAATATTAAAGTTTTAAAATGAGTGAAAATAAAATATGGCTCTCATCTCCTCACATGGGAGGTACAGAACAGGATTATGTGAATTTAGCTTTTGACACGAATTGGATTGCACCATTAGGTCCTAATGTAACCGGCTTTGAAGAAGATTTAAGTGCATATTTAGGAAATGCTCAGGTTGCCGTTTTAAGTTCGGGAACAGCTGCATTACACCTAGCACTTTTGCAATGCGGCGTAGGAGCAGGCGACGAAGTTATTTGCCAATCTTTTACATTTTCAGCGAGCGCAAATCCTATCACATATTTAGGAGCTACACCCGTATTTGTCGATAGTGAGACTACTACTTGGAATATTTCACCTCAATATTTGGAAGAAGCTATTCTAGATAGAATTTCTAAAGGAAAAAAGCCGAAAGCTATTGTAGCAGTTCATCTATATGGGATGCCTTATCTCGTAGACGAAGTTCACGCAATAGCAGATACATACGAAATCCCAATTGTAGAGGATAGTGCCGAAGCCTTAGGGTCTACCTATAAAGGTAAAAACTGTGGGACTTTTGGTCGTTTTGGAGTATTATCATTTAATGGAAATAAGATCATCACAACAAGTGGAGGAGGGGCGCTAGTATGTCCTTCTGATGCGGCAAAACAGCATACCGTTTTTCTAGCTACTCAAGCCCGCGATGATGCCCCACATTATCAGCATAGTAGCATAGGGTATAATTACAGATTAAGTAATATCTCTGCAGGTATAGGAAGAGGGCAGATGGAAGTACTTGATAAGCATATAGACTTGCGTAGAAAAATGAATCATTTTTACCAAGAGCTTTTTAAAAATTATGATGGAATTACGGTGTTCAAAGAACCTAATGAAGATTTTTATTGTAACAATTGGCTTTCAGCAATTTTAGTAGATCCAGAGAAGACTAATGGGATTACTAGGGAAGATATTCGTCTCGCTTTCGCGAAAGCAAACATAGAGTCAAGACCCTTATGGAAACCTATGCATATGCAACCTGTCTTCAAAGATTGTGCATTTTATGGGGAAAAAGTGGCATTTCATCTGTTCGAAAAGGGATTATGCGTACCTTCAGGTTCAAATTTGACATCAAAAGATACCCAAAGAATAGAAAAGGTTATCTTTGAAGTACTATCCAAATAGTACACCAATCATTTTTTATGAAAAGTAAATTACAAACGGCTATTGAGAATTTATTTTCTGACGATAATAAATTGGATATAAGGAATATTAGATATCTTCCTAGATGGGCTGTTTTGTTTATTGATACAGTGCTAGTCACGTTTAGTTTATTTCTAACATACTATTTACTTAAAGATCTTCATATTGTCCCTCTTAAAACACTAAGAGTTTCTCAACAGATAGGACTTCTTGTTGGGGTTAGTTTTGTTTTTCTATTACTATTTAAAACGTATGCAGGTCTCATAAGACACTCTTCTTATATGGATGCACTAAAATTATTCTTTGCATCAGTATCTACTTTTTTAACATTACTTATCGTCAATCTTGTAAGTCTTACTATCGTTGGTCAAAAGATTTTTATAACCACTGGATTAATAGTGTTCTTATTTATTTCGTTTTCCGCGCTATTTATTTTCAGACTGGCTGTAAAACAGTTGTATGAGTATTTTAAAGTAGCTCAGAGAGAGGAGGAACTTATCAAAGCTGTGATTGTAGGAGTAGATGACGGAGCGATTTCAATTGCTGCAGCATTAGACATAGAACATCCACAACGATTTTTAATACAGGGTTTTACATCTGTAAGACAAAATAAAAGCTTGCGTATATTAGGAAAACCAGTTTTAGAAATGAATGCGCCTATTAGTACGCTTGTACGTAAACTAGATGCACAAGCTATTATATTTTCTGGAAACACACTAAATGCAGAAGAGCGGTATGCACTAGTTAAAGATTGTTTAGAAAATGATATAAAAGTGTATAATTCTCCACTTGTAATTAATTGGTCTGAGAATACAACAGTTACAGATCAACTTAAATCATTACAAATAGAAGATTTATTAAATAGAGAACCTATTGTTCTTAATGCTAGAAACAAAGCGATTCAAATTAGTAATAAAAATATTTTAGTGACTGGCGGTGCAGGGTCTATAGGAAGTGAGATTGTAAGACAGGTGGCTACATTTAATCCCAAACGGCTTATTATTCTTGATCAGGCAGAGTCTCCATTACATGCCTTACAAATAGAGTTGAAGGATAAATTTCCAGATCTTAAGATTTCTTTTGTAATATGCGATGTGGTTAACAAAAAACGTCTGCGTGTTCTTTTTAATGCCTATAAAATAGATGTAATATACCACGCAGCTGCATACAAACATGTGCCATTGATGGAGGATAACCCCTCTGAGGCAATCCAGACAAATATATTAGGAACAAAATTAATGGCCGACCTTGCTACCGAGTTTGGAGTAGGACATTTTGTGATGGTGAGTACAGATAAAGCCGTAAATCCAAGTAATGTGATGGGCGCCTCTAAGCGTGCTGCAGAAATGTACGTACAATCTTTGTTTTTTGAACAAAAAGAGTTGGTAGCTGATAATAGAAAAATTACAAAATTTATTACCACCCGCTTTGGAAATGTATTAGGCTCAAATGGGTCTGTCGTTCCTTTATTTAAAAAACAAATAGAAGCTGGTGGTCCCGTAACGATTACGCATCCTGATATTATTCGATATTTTATGACTATTCCAGAAGCTTGCCAATTAGTACTTGAGGCTGGTTCAATGGGTAAAGGAGGAGAGATTTTTATTTTTGATATGGGTGAGCCTGTTAAAATTATGGATCTCGCTGAAAAGATGATAAAATTAGCTGGATATACTCCAAATGAAGATATTCATATTAAAATTACAGGATTACGTCCAGGAGAAAAGCTTTACGAAGAATTACTAAGTGATAAAAGTAAAACGCTTCCTACGCATCACGATAAAATAATGATTAGTGAAGATGAAACTAAAGAATATCATCTCGTAAATGAGTCTATAAAAGAAATAGTGCTCGCTGCAAAAGAAAATATGAATAATAAAACTGTGGCAAAATTAAAGCAATTAATTCCAGAATTTAAAAGTAATAACTCTGAATTTGAAATTTTAGATATCCAAGTCGAGAAACAAAAATAGTTAAAATGATCATCCTTAAAAGATTGTTTAATCTAACTTTTAAGATTACTTTTGCACATTCATTTTTAGATATATAAACTTTGAAATCTTACATCAAAATCCCCTTTTGTTTTATCTTATTCGTCCTGTTAATGACTTCATGTGTTTCAAAAAAAGAAATACTCTATTTTCAGGATATTGAAAACTTAGAAGCTAACTCACAAAATAACGTAGGTTATAAAACAGTTATTAGACCTAATGATCTTTTATCTATTATAGTAACAGGTTTGAACCCAGAGGCAGTAGAACCATTTAATCCTGTTTCAGCGACATCACGTAATGCAACTGAGCGTTTACAAACATATCTCGTTGATGAATCAGGAAATATTGAAATGCCCTTAGTTGGAACTATAAATTTAGGATATAAAACAAGAAAAGAGGCAGTTGATTTACTGAAAAAGGAAATTTCAAAATATGTAAATGACCCTGTTATTAATCTAAGAATATTAAATTTTACAATTTCTGTATTGGGAGAGGTAACTCAACCTGGAACATATACAGTACCAGATGAGAGAATTACTATAATTGAAGCTCTTGGACTTTCTGGTGATATGACTATCTTTGGGAAAAGAAAAAAGATTGTTGTTATAAGAGAAGAAAATAACATTAAATCTTATGGTGAGTTAGATATTACTTCTATAAATATTGTAAACTCTCCATACTATTATCTCCAACAAAATGATATCGTAATTGTCTCCCCTAATCATGCTCGAATGCAAGGAGCTGCATTTAACAGAAATACACCCGTATTCATTTCTTTAGCAGGTATCCTGATTTCCGTAATAAGTGTTCTTTCAAGGTAAATTAAATGAAAAACGATATAAATTTTAAGGCAGAAGAATCTTCTTTAAAAGAAGAAGTTCTAAAATACATAAGACACTGGCCTCTCTTCTTAATTATGCTGGTTATTAGTATAGGATCTGTATTATTTTATTTAAGGTACAGTACGCCAAGTTATAAGACTCAAGCTATTATATTAATAAAGGATTCAAATAATAGTTCTATTTCTGAACTTGCAGCATTTGAAGACTTAGGTATTTCTGGCGCAACGCTTAATAGGTCTTCATTTGAAAATGAAATGGAAATCATTAAGTCAAAAAAGCTTTTAAAAAATATTATTCTCCGATTAGATCTTGATGTAGCATATTTTAAGGATGGTAAAATTAAACGATCAGAATTGTATGAAAAAAAACCATTTACTTTAAAAAGATTATCATCCGACTTAGAAAATAAAAGAAGAACAGGAATTTTTTATGTCAAGCTTTTATCTCCTACCGAATTTGAACTTAAAGAAGGTGAAAACGGTATCTACAAAAAACATAAATTTGGAGAAAGAATCTCTTCTATTGTAGGTGATATTGTATTAACTCCAGACATTCCAGGAATCAATGATTTTAAAAAGGATGGCAGCGGTGATGCTATTATTGTTGTTTTAAATAGTGTAGAGAATGCTACAAACGCGCTTCAAAGTGCATTACAAGTTAATCCAGTAAGTAAAAACAGTAGTGTAATAAATTTATCACTTATTGCAAATAATACTAACAAATCTGAGGATATACTTAATACGCTAGTAGATGTTTTTAATGAAGATGCTATAGAGGATAGAAGCATAATTTCACGAAGTACCGCAGAATTTATTGATAATAGATTAGAAATCATAACAAAAGAATTAGATTCTGTAGAAACTAGTAATGTTTCTTTTAAAGAGAAAAATACCCTTACAGATATTGTCTCTGAAAGTCAAATATTCTTAGAAAATTCTGGAAGTATAAGGAATAGAAAGTTGGAAGTAGAAACCAAGATTTCTCTCTATAACACAATGGAGCAATATCTTAAATCTGGAAATGAATCAGAATTATTACCTGCAAATTTAGGTGTTGAGTCAGAAGCGGTTTCCAAGGCAATTTACGATTATAATATCTTGATATTAGAAAAGAAGCGAATGCTTCAAAGTGCAACTAATGATAATCCTGTAGTAATATCGCTGACGGAACAAATAAATGATTTAAGAGCAAATATTTTAGAGAATTTAAAAACCGTAAAAACAACACTTTCTATAGAACGTAATAATTTAAATTCTCAAATTGGAACTATAGGTAATAAACTATCAAAAATACCTAATATATCTAAAGAATATAGAAATATAGAAAGACAACAATCCATAAAAGAATCACTTTATTTATATCTTTTACAAAAAAGAGAAGAAACCGCCATAGCACTTGCAGTGACATCTCCTAAAGCAAAAATTGTTGATTATGCAAATAGCATTAAGAGTCCTGTATCTCCAAACCGTAGAATGTTTTTAATTGGAGCACTTGCCATTGGACTTTTTATTCCCTTTTTAATAATTTATTCTAAGAATTTATTTGACACAAAAATACATAATAGAGTAGATTTAGAAAAGGAAATTCCTACGCTACCTGTATTAGGGGAGATCCCTATTATAGATAGTAAGGAAAGTGAAGTGATTAAAAATAATGATAGATCTGTACTCGCAGAAGCTTTTAGAATTCTAAGGACTAATTTAGGATACTTTATTAAGGCCAAACAAAATGGAAATGTAGTTTTTGTTACTTCTACTATAAAGGGAGAAGGGAAAACCTTTGTCGCCTATAATCTTGCAATTACATTAACAAGTACAAACAAATCAGTACTTCTTATAGGAGCAGATATACGTAATCCACAAATCCACAGGTATATTGACAAAAATGAGTGGACAATCGGTCTTTCTGAATATTTGTTTGACCCTTCTGTAGAAATTGAATCAATTACCAATAAAGTAGATATTGAGAACCAAAGTTTTGATGTAATATTATCGGGTAGAATTCCACCTAATCCTGCAGAATTATTGATGAGTGATCGTTTTGAGAAAATCATTAACGAAGTAAAAACCAAATACGATTATGTCATTGTAGATACAGCACCTACGTTATTAGTTACAGATACATTACTTATAAGTCAATTTGCTGATACTACAGTGTATGTATGTCGTGCTGAATATACAGATAAAAAACTTTTACAGTATCCAAAAGAATTATATGACGAAGGAAAGATTAAAAATATTGCTTTTGCAATAAATGGCATAAAAATCACAAACTTCGGCTACGGAAGCAAATATGGCTACGGCTATGGTTACGGGCAAGAAACACCAAGTGTTTTTAGTCGTATAAAGAAATTATTACGATTTAAAAGATAGTAACAATTACTAAATCAAAAAAGCCTTTGAATTTTTTTCAAAGGCTTTTTTGATTTATATAAACAGCTCTCGTGTCGTATCGCATACTTTTTTGAGAGGCGTTATATAAGCATTCCCAATTTTCATCTGTTCTAATTTATTAAGATGCTCTATTCTATGTGTATCTATACCTATAAAATCATACATATCTTCTTTTAATAATTTTAAAGCTATTTTTTGACAAGACTCTCCGTAATGCTCAGAAAGCGAAAGCGCATTTAATTGTAAAAAACATCCTCTTGATTTAAAATCTTTAAAAATTTCATGTTTATTATGATAGTATGCATATCGCTCAGGGTGTGCTAAAACAGGGATATATCCTAAAGTTCCGATTTTGAAAATAAGTTCTTTTATGTTTTCAGGAGGTTGAAAATAAGACATTTCTATCAACACATAATTTTTATGTAAAGGTAAAATCGTATGTGTATCTAGTAAAGTGTCAAAATTTTCATCTATCATATATTCAGATGAAAAACTTAATTTTAATCCCTCAACTTGATTTTTAATAAGATCATAGGAGGCTTTGATAGTATCTGGAGTGTTATCATAAATACCACTCATGGTATGAGGAGTAGCAATAATACGTGTACAACCTAAAGATTTGTATTTTTCTATAATAGTAAGGCTTGTGCTTGTGTCTTTTGCGCCATCGTCTATGCCAGGTAATACATGACAATGTATTTCAGGTGTCCCACTCCAAATATCGATAAACGGGGTTTTCTTTTTAAAAAGCTGTAGCATAGCACAAAAATAAACCAAATTTTAAAGAGTTGATATTCTAAAAACATATTATCTTTATAGAGATATTTTTGATATGAAAAAACACCTGATTTTTACCTTTCTTTTATGCTATATCTCACTAAAAATATATTCTCAAGAAAATTCTCCTATCACTTATGAAGGAGGCGTAGAAGGATTTGGATATACCACCAATGAGGAGTTACCTTTCTGGATGTATTCTAATAAATTTGGGCGTTTAAGTCAAGAAACGAATGGTTTAGTATACGCTTTCGCGAAAGCGAACTACTCCTTAACCCCAAATAGTAGTTTACAATTTGTGGCATCTGGGGTTGCACGTGATGGGATAGACCCTAATATACAAAGAGCAGAACTCTACGTAGCATTTAAAAATAAATGGGTGGATATCACATTAGGATCAAAAGATTTCACAGACGACACGTATGAGCTTTCTACAGTTCGTCGAAACATATT
>ERZ651776.3896-NODE-3896-length-14280-cov-18.442301_pt1 | contig 14280 bp, 14 predicted proteins | sample MGYA00514761_ERZ651776 | MGnify/ENA metagenome assembly ERZ651776 | reverse complement strand
TGCTCTTCCGATCTCCCCCCACCATCACCATCACCATCACCATCACCATCACCATCACCATCACCATCACCATCACCTCCCCTCAGCATCGTTAGGCTCTCAATCTCATCAATCTGTAGGATGATAATCGTGCCCTTGCCATCGTCATCGCTGCCATTTTTGTTTCGTTCTCTCTCCATCATCAATTGGACATCATCGAAGAGCCTCTGGATCAGCTTAGGAGTCTCTCCGAACCATTTTGAGAAAAGAGAGGCAGAGCGGACTACCAGGAGGCGAACTACATGGAAAACATCAGAAAAAGCTGAAAAAAAACCCCACCCAACATAAAGCTCACTCACCTCTATAGTTTTCCCAGAACCTAATGCCGACCTTCTGTGCCATTCCCTTTGCCAGACTCGATTTCCCGCAGCCGGGTGGGCCCGAGAGCAGCAGGATTCGAGAGAACGACACCGCATTTGGGTCGATATAGTTGGACACTGAAGAGGTGCTGTCAGACAGCCTCCGTTTTTTTGTTTGTTGCTGTCGCTGCAAGTGAAGTAGTATATTCATTGGTTGGTTGCCGCTTCCCCCCCCCTCGTTCCGAGTCCCCAAATGATAAAGACTACTTTCGACCAGTAAAACAAGTAGGGCAAAACAAGAGGGCAAAACAAGAGGGCAAAACAAGAGGGCAAAACAAGTAGGGCAAAACAAGTAGGGCAAAACAAGAGGGCAAAACAAGAGGGCACACAAAATGGCAAAATGGATAACCGTAAATATTTCCGGTGCAACATCCTCGTCATTCGGGTTGATTCACTACTCACCTGCGGATCATCCCCACTTTGACTTCGACTCAATAACAGGACCGTCTCCACATAAGCCAAGAGATGAGACTTGATCGGAACGCTGCCCGAATTCGTGACGTCCATTACCAGGCTCTCCCAAAGCCCCTCGAGCTGCAAGAGGACAAACAGAGAGATGAGAAAATAGGAAACTTTAAGGTACTTATTACATGCAACGTTTACTTTCTCACCTCCAAGTTTGGCACCGCTACCGTTGCATAGATATTTCCACTGCTGCGTCTCCGAATGTTGAGCTGAGCCAAGATAGACAAGTAGACAGACACGTCAAGATAGACAAGTAGACAGACACGCCAGAATGAATTCCCTGATCTACTCACCTTGACGCTGGTGAAAGTGAATTATCAACAATAGGGAGGGTCCTGCGAGGGGCTATACTGCAGCTTGCATTGCTTGTCTCCTCATCTGTGAAGGTCGACGTTAGCCAATCGGAAATTTGTAGCAATGATACGTAGCAATGATAGCACGGAGACCATCTATCTCAACGAAGCTACCATATTAGCGGAATTGACGTGTGCTGTTGTTGTTTCCAGCTCAGCTCCCTACAAACTTCTCACCTTCCTTTTTTTGCGGTCTATCATCACCGTCGTTGTCATTGTTCCTGCCGTAGTCATCTTCTTCGTCTTCGGAAAAACGAAAAATTGAAACGTTGATTTGTGAGACCTGCCAGAAGGAGATTAATGGCAAGCAATTGGAGATGCTGGACTGGGGTGCCAACGATGAGGTGGAAGCTGAGGCAGCAGCAACTGATGTTCTGCTGCCTTTTGTTGCATCGGAATTTGTAGCCCATTGAGGCGAGGAGAATTCGGCGACTCGAATCGATCTAACCATCGCAACCAGATTCTTCCAACCGCCGCCATCCTCACTTACTCTACCCCCCCTGAAAAGTTCCTCAATAGTGGAGGCAATAACGACGCCAGTCTGGACTCCCTGACGGTAGAGCCTACGATGAAACACCTGCTGGACAAGGGAAGATAGAGCAGAAACTTGAGCACTAGAAGGAGGAGGCTGCAGAGAGATCAGCGACACCTCAATTGACAGAGGTGGGAGGCTCATTAGGGACACGAGAAAAAAAGAGGAAAATGAATTTTTCTATTCTCAGTGAATGAGGAGAATATTAAATCTCGGGAGACGACGAGACGAGACGACAGAGAGAGAGAGAGAGAGAGAACTAGGGAAATATAATAATTATACCGTAAAAGACTTCCAGGGGGGGGATCAATTTCGTTTTTTTATCAATCATCATCGTGGAATTCTCAACAACTTGAAACTCAACCAAACTCTCTAAAACTTCCTCGGTTAGGCTGCAATTGCCTCGTGAACTTCCAATCCTGAAACTGAGCCATCGATTCATATTCTTGTGAGTGCTAGGTTGTAGTCGAGTCAGCCCAAAGCATGGTCCAGGGAAACAGCGCCCGCCGGAAAGAGCTGGCCGCCGGCCGTCGCCAAGACCGGAAAGACGAAATAGAGCGAAAGAAGGCTGGCATTTCGAGAGTGACTCCCGTTGAGGCTCGAGCTCGGTTGCTTGACTTTGGGGCGAAGAACAGCAAGAAGTCCTCGATGAGGGCATGGTCGGTGTCTCCTTCAGAGAACAAGGCTCCGGCTTGGTGTGCGGAGTATTTCAGGTGCGGGTCGTGTCCGAGGGGCAAACGTTGTAAACTCAGCCACGAGGAGAGCATTGCGCATCTATCACAACCTGCCGAGGGTGGTTGTGCTGAGTTTGCTGAGTCTCTTCCCGCGTTGATTGTTGGGCAGTTAGAGCAGGTGCAGGTAGGCGGGAAGCTGAAGTACGACAGTAAGCTCCGCACCCAACGGCGAGAGAAGTCGTCCCTCTATTTTGTGGAGCTTGATAATGTTTTGGTGTTCGATGCTGAGAATCCGCACTGCTTTGAACAGTGGGCTTTGAGCGTTGCGACGCAGGAGAAGCGAGAGGTGGTGGAAGAAAAAAAGGAGGGAGGCGGAAGCAACGTTGATTCTACTGTCCCGAATGATGATAAAACAGCTACGACAACGAGCGCTGACGCTGACGCTGACGCTGAAGCTATAGCTGACGCTGACGCTGACGCTGACGCTGAAGCTATAGCTGACGCTGAAACAGCAAAACCCGCAGCCCCCTCAAAAAAAGCTCTACGAAAAATGAAAAAGCTACATCTAAACAATAACCATGATAATTAAACAACATAAAATAAAAAATAACAAATCATTTTCTTATATACAGCATCTAATGTACAATGTATCCTCGACGGTTTGCCCAAGCCTGGCTCCCTCCCTTCGTACCTAAACTTAACCGCCGCCTGCGCGAGCGCACACCCGAGAGTCTCGTCTCGTCTCGTCTCGTCTCGTCTCGTCTCGTCTGTGTCTCGTGTGTCTCCCAAATCATTTAAACCAAAACATTAAGCTTGGGACAAGAATGAAAACAAGAGGGCGAAGATGCCCAAAATCAGCGACGGGGCGCTGACACCTGCGCCTCCGTCTAGGGGTCCAGCCATGCACGGGTTGCAGTTAGTGGTAGTGCAAGACGTCCACCCGCGAGTGGGCACACCGCCTGGGTTGGCCTCGAGGCATGTGGGCGACGCTTTGCATCCTTCGATAATCTTGGTTTTGGCGTTTTCAATCTGGTTAACCCCATCTGCGACGAGCGAAGCGAATTGCAAAGGAAGGGGCGTCCACGACATTAGAAATAAATTGCGAAGACGTCGGCGACACAAGTGAAGAAGATACAGGCCTACACCAATTATCGGCGTTTAGCTCGATCCAGTACAGCGTACACTCGCCTTCTCAACAGTCGCTTCTCGCTTCGCAGCGCAATCTCACCTTCCGAGCCCCCCCCAAAGCACCCATAAGCTGTATCGAAATCGCCGGCCCAGTTCCCAGACAAGCAAGCGTACTGGTTCCCTTCGCAAGTAGTCCCCGAGGGGTCTTCGAAGGGTTTGTTGTCCTTATACCTAAGGCTGGAGGTGGTGCAAGAAGAGACCACCCCGTTCAAGTCCATGTTTGCACCCACGTTGCAGGATAGCGTTTGAGCGTCGGCCTTATTCGCCGCAAAAAGGGTGAGGTACACAGTAGCTACACAGAAGCGCGTCATTTTGATTTTTTTACTATTTTCAGCTTCACACAGTTTCAAGGGCAGTTGGTCGTTGGAACTGGACTGGTTGGAGTTAGGGAGGATCCGGCCCAATTTGACCAAATTGGGCCGGATCCTCCCTAGCTAGTTGGAACTAAACTTAAAACTTATTCTTCAACACAATAATACGGTATCGATCGCTCAAAATAGCTCTTCTCTCGAGTCTCTGCGAGCGAAATGAGAGACCTAGTATAGTAGTTTTAGTGATTTATTTAGTGTGTCAAGTAATAATCAAAAGCAGAAAAAAAGCGGGGCCATTTTCTCTGGTGTTGGGAAGGGGTGCTATCAGAGTAAGTTAGCTTCTTTCCCTGAACCCTATCCTACCCTATAATGGATTCTCATGATCGTGAGTTGATAATAAAAACAATTCAGAAGACGACAAGGCAGGTCACATCCGTTCCCTACTTCGACGAGAATCGTCCTGTGATATACCACTGCCTGATGCTGACTCACCTTGTGATGATGATACTTATGTTGTTACCCGTTTTGGTACTTGAGGTGCGTGCGTTGGTGTGAGTGCATGTGCTTGCGTAGAACCTTCTAAAACCATGGAATTTCAACTTACACAGCTCACTATTTCACAGGGCTATCCATACTTCACAGGTGTAGTTCAGGCGAGGTAAGTATCACCTTACAGTACTGAATTACTCGATTTCTATTTTCACCACAACCTACACACCCCTAACATTATTGTTATCTTCTGTGTCGGTCGCTCAGATTTGCAAACGATCCAGTGATAGACAGCACACTGAGCTTCACAAATCAGTTCTTCACCCTAACGCCAGTCGGCAGTGATGCTCACCTTAGCATTCTGCAAGAGCCGTGTCAGAAAGAAACGGTGTTTGTTAATTTCAAAACTTGTGCAGAAGACGGCCAGGGACCTCCCGCCGGCAGTTTAAGTATGCGCTGTCGAGGATATTCTCTAGACGAGAACGAGGTGATGCCCATTTTTGAGAAATTATGCAGGTGAGCGGTACTCTTTTACTTGATCAACCCTGCATGCTGCTACTATTCTACTTGGTCAACCCTGCATGCTGCTACTCGTTTACTTGGGCAACCCTGTATGCTGCATACTAATGCATTCCTACTCAACTCTGCAGTGTGTGCAAAGAGACAATGTCGCTGTCGCAGTACTACTGTATCGCAACCATTGTTCTGTGCACACTTACGATAAGGATCTTAATGTTCCGAAGTAGTAATTTGCAGGACTCTCTCTTGTTTAAGCTTATTCTTGGGTTGATGAGCTTGGGCGGAATATACATAAGTGAGGAGGTGAGGTGGCAGTGCGCAGGACACAGCTGAGCGCTTTTGGGATTAACAATAACCTTCTCACACCACTTTTTCACCACATCAAACCATCCATAGACCCAAGAACAGAGCGAGCAGTGCCATAGTGCATTCAAAAAGATCAATATAGCTCCATTTGAGGACGAGTTGACGTTAACGTCATCTACTGCATATGCTACAAGCCTCATGTCATACGTGACTGTTCTCTACTCTTGTACATTTGCGACCAATCTCCTGACGCGCCACTTAACAAGCACCGAAAGAGAGAATAGTCTGGCCGAAATGCAGGTGAGTTTGGTGAGTATCACCACCTTCGCTCTCCTCATCCCCTAACCCTCAAATCAATCTCCCCAACGACACCCCACCACCAACATTCATTAGCGCTTCAAGCGAATCCGAAGAGGGGAGCAACCGCCCGACACGGATCTTGGCACACCTAGCAAAAAGAATCGAAAACAGACGAAAAAGTCGATGTACGCCCCCGCAGCAGTCAAGGAGACTGACGAGGATGCTGGCGAAGATGAAGTGACCCTTATAAAGAGCCCGGTAATTATCAAGCGAAAATCTACCGTGGCCGGAAGCAGAGTTGTTGCTGCCGCTGGGAGTCATCCCGTCACTCAGGAGCAGGATTTAGTTGTAGAGGAATTTGAATGAATGTGAACCTGTAGACAGCGTTGTGGAGTTTCGACTCTCAATAAATTAGTTCTTTAACCCAAAAAATGGTAGACCGAATAATTTCTTGCGCAAACATCTCAATCGCTTCGATATTAATTCATCTCCCTTGCTCCTGAAAAACCTTTTGAGCTATTGGCAGTGACCAGAAAGAAGTTGCTTGGCGGCTTGCCGGAGTCAGACAAAAAGCGCCGATCCAATTTGGGAATCAGCAAAGATCGGCGGCGCCCATAAAATTGAAGTTTCATTGTCAACATGCGCAATATTTGTCATGGAAGTACTACTCGCCCCCGTCTTGCACCTCTTTGATGATCTTTTTGATGCTGAAAATGCTCCCCAGGATGGTGATGGAGATTCCAATGATCAACATGAATTTGTTCTTTGTGCTACGTTTACCTCTCAATTTCATTTCAAAGATACTGGGTAAAATGAACGCTATGAAAGATCCACAGATACATCCGTTGAGATCCAGAACAGCACCCAAAGACGGTGCCTCAATGGCGACACTGACAGCAGTCGCCCAGATCACAACTGTCATTAAGATGTGGAAAGGTGTTTTGAGTTGCAGCGGCTCGTCCGGGATAGTTCTATCTTTAAGGAATCTTCCCATGCCTTTTCGTCCTCTTGTTCTGTTGTTCCCTTCCGCAATAAGTTTCTCGAGGAAGCCTTCGTCTGACCCTTTCATCGACTTCTCAGAGACTTTCCAGTCATCTTCTTCGCTCTCTCCCATCCCAAAAATAATGACACATATCACAAGGGAGAGCTCCCGGATGGTAAAGAAAGGGAGCGGAAAGCTCATCATCATGGTGAAGGCGAGCAAAACTCGGGCAGCATCAATCTCACCACAATCTGGATAATTTACGAACATGTCGCTGGGCGTCTCGTCCCAAAAGGTAAAGTAGACAGTGGTTCCCACAATGAGAACCAACGAAAGAGCTATTGTGACTGCATTTGGTAAGGTTAAGTTGGGTAAGGAATTATAACGACTTGCAATTTAGAAAGGGGAATAACGAGCGATCTTGGTGCATTCTGATCTTGCTCAGCCTTGTAAACCACCTTCATATTCGAAACGCGGTGAATCTCACTTACTTGAATTTCGTGTCACCTTTTTCCAGTTTTTGAGCGACTTATCATTCAATGTATCGTAAGCTAAGTGGGAACAGTGCTGGCTAACGAAGGCAAACACGAACGTCCCAAGTGATTCAATTACTATGAGCAAACAAAAGGATTAGGATTCAGTGTGTCTTGTTCACATCATCATCATCATCATCATCATCATCATCATCATCATCATCATCATCATCATCATCATCATCATCATCATCATCATCGACACACTTTACATTTGCTTCTTACCTCCATCATGCACTTTGAACAAATCCTCGACATAGCTGTTTTTTGGGAAAGTAATAGGAATGTCATTGGGATTGACTGTATACTCGAAGAGCACTATAATGGTAATGAAGACGACAGCCAAAATACTACAAAGATGATGATGGAGAAGATGTGAGAGGTCATAATTTCTCCCCCCCACGCGCACAATACCTGGCCTTACCTCAAAAAACTGAACTTTGCCAGTTTATCAGCCTTTCGGAACAGGCACAATGGCAGAATGAAAGTCATAGCAAGAAGCAGTGTTAAGAGCTCAGTGTTGTTCATCATCTTGTAAAATATGTTGTGCGAGGTTCTGGGGACACCAAATAGATCTACAAGACCAGAAGGCATATTGTTTTTCAGAACCACTATGTAGGCGACAAGACAGCCCCAGGCATAACACATCTTGGAGATAATCACCGCTATTTGCCCTTTCTGTCCGTATGCTGCATGACCAAGACTCTCAAACCCATTTATAAGTCGGTGTTGCTTTTTTTCGGTCATGTCTACCTCCAAGACTGCGTAATCCATACTCCCTGCCCCCCCTTCGCTCCACTCTCTATTCTTGTCAAGCTGCAGAGCCACAAGATCATTCAATGAAGTTCGTGTCAAACAGGCAAAGCTCACTAAAAGAAAGACAGAGATAAGGTAACCGCTCTCATTCATGGCACTGGCAGTTCCGATAATTCCAGCACCAATTACAGCATTTGTGAAGTTAAAGGTTACATTAAATACTGTCCCTTCTCCTTCAGCTGGAACTGGGTTGGTGATAGAGAGAGATGACGAGGAGGAGTGTCGTGGATGTTCACTCGTGCTCATTGTGTCTTGTTGGTTGTGATGTGATAGTGAGCAGGAAGGGAGTTAGAGGAAAATAGGTGTTGGATTCGTTTTGGTACTTTTGAGGATCAGAATATTGTATTATTATTTGTCCAAATTTCATTTCCCGGGCAATTCGGGTTTTGCGATAAAAATAAAAATTTCTTTGTCAAATAACATCAGGCACCACGCAATTTTCATAATTTACCCAATCGTTGACCCTCTCTGAGCGATGCAAAGTACCTGTCACTGCCATCATTGCCGTTGCTACTGCCGTTGCTATTCCCATTTCTACTGCCATTGCCATTACCACTGCCATTGCCATTGCTATTACTGCTCTTCCCTCTGCTGCTGCCCAAAAGCGGAGGAGGAGTATTCCTCTTACTCCTCTTATTCTTCTTATTCTTCTTTTTCCTTGGAAGCTCCGCCACAAACTCGTCATCATAATCACCATAATCACCATAATCACCATAATTATTAAACTCTCTATTTCCCATTCCAACCCCAAAAAGATGTTTTGCCATCTCCAAACTTGCACCAAGGTCAAGGATTCCGAGGCTGGGGTATCCCCCACGGCTTCTGACCCAGCCATCACCACGACTATGGCCACCGCCACTGAGATTGTTAATTAAATCCGATGTAGCCTTGTCAGCGGCCCCACAATCGCATTTCGGCCAGTTCCCACCACACAGCCAACAAAATTGATGCCCACAGCCACCCTGGGAAGGGGGAGGACAACTCATATGATTGCAGCCACCGTTTTTTGTTATTGTTGCGCCACAGTTGGGACACCGCTTCGTATTTTTCGCTGCTGATTTGCCCAGCGCACTCTCAACCTCCCTATCAGCCCGACAGGGGTGGCCGTCATGCTCTTTGTTACCACAGCGTACACAAAAGAGCCCAGAGCACTTTGGGCACGGGACCTTATTGTTCGAGAAGGTTCCACTCTTCAAATCTTCTTGCAGAATGATCCCAACCGTTTCTCTGCACGTCTCGCAATAAATTTTCTTCCCACCTGCCCCACCCAGGGCAACTCGACGTGAGCGCTCATGATCACTCTCCTCAAAATTCAGGGTATTTAGGGGACCAATGAACTTTTTGCAGAGAGCAGGTGGAAGTAAGTTAGGACAGTCGTTGCTAAAACAAGGTATGCTTGTGATTGAAGCATTTTGGGCCTTTGGTGTCTTCGATATATACTGTTTAGTGCAAGCCTTGCACGACCAGTGCTGCTGCTGATTCTTGAGCGCAGTAGAATTAAATGATGTGGAGCAAGGATTGCAAAAAATACCATCCTCAAAATGATACTGGAAGCAGCAAATCGAGCAGTACATTTTCGGCCTTTCCTTGCTGTTGATGGTGGCACTGTTGGCACTGTTGGGACTGTTGGCGTTGTTAGCATCGCCATCAATGTCCCTACCATAATCATCATCTTCACCATCAAGCGCACTCTCTCTGTCAAATGTCTGCTGCTCTATCATCTTGGTGAGACGCATGATGGCGTAAGCCACGACGTCTCCACAAAGAAAGATCTCGCCGATGCGAGACTTGATGTGATCGCTCATACAAAGATGGGGAGCGGCAAAAGAAGGATTCTCCTTCTTCAAATCTGCGATAACTCTCATCTCCTTGAAACAACCTTCAATCAAGGCCCACAGACTGGCAAGCCGTAAATTCTTTCCCTTCTCAAACTTCTTTCGAAATGAATCCAGGGCATTCATCTTGCAAGAGGGAAAAATATACACCAACAACGCCGTTCGCTGCGCAGCTGAAAGCTCAAATGGCGTGTCGATACTACCAAGAGTAATGTTACCACCGTGAGGTGTTGCACTCTCTTTGCTGTGGTGGTTGTGGTGGTTGTGGTGGTTGTGGTGGTAGTGGTGGTCCTCCTCATCATCACTCAATTCCACAATTTTTTTACTCGTCAAAAGCTCCTTTCTGACAGATGTCGACTCGTCATTAAACACAGCTCCCTTTTCACTCTTCAGGGGCTCTCCTTCTGACGACTCATCTGATGATGACGAGCAAACCAGGTCTATTATTTCAGCGGTACTCATCCAACCCCCTTCTCTCGATCGGATCAATGACACTTAGGAAGGGGTGGTCTGAATAGTTATGAATCAGAATCCTTGTTACAGTGTGTCCCAATTGTCAAAATAAAACCCCTCGGCGTCCGGCACTGAAAAAGATTGTGATCCAAAAATCTCCCTCCCACTTGTATTAAATTTATATATAACGCTCGTGCTCCCAACCTTCAGCATCTAATAGGGCCTGTTGACGGTTAATAGACTTCACTATACCTCCCTTCCCCTCAACGACTCCCTCAAAAATTCGTGTGATGGGATTGGGTTTGTAGTTTTTTTTTGGCCCTTTTTTGTATCCATACTCTCTCGAAAAGGTCAAAGACTAGCAAAACGAGTTCACCAGCCAGAGAATTACAGTCGACAATGAGTATCATCACCCCTGTGTATGTCAGGGCATCCCCTTCTCTCTCACTCTCTCTGAATCGCGTGAAATCGCGTTCCATAACATCTCTCCTGCCCGCGTTTTCGGACACGGAGGAGCTGCGGGCCGAGCTACGGGCCTCACCGCTCTCTCTCTCTCCCCTCATGCGCGTCGGTGTTTTTTCTCTCTCTTCTGGATCACGACGATGGTTTATGTCCTCTTCTCCTCCTCCACCGACTTCCAACAAGGCTGAGCTGCTCCGCTCCAAGTTGAACGATCGTCTCTCCCAGTCCTCTTCTTCTCCCCCTGAAATCCCTAAAACTTATAAAATTCGGCAGCACGCAGACGACGACGAGGAAGCTATAAGCAATGTTCTGGATGATTTGATGACAAATTATGATGATGATGATGATTTGATGACAAATTATGATGACGATGATGACAATGACTCCTTTCCGCCAATGTCAACATCTGCTCCGGCGAAAAGAAGCTTGCATGTTGGTATTGTTGGGCTTCCAAATGCGGGCAAATCCCTCTTGCTCAATTCTCTGATTGGGAAGACTGTTTCTGCTGTGAGCCCCAAATCCCACACGACGAGGACGAGTACTTTGGGTATAATGACCCTCGATGCTGAGGTGAGAATTGTATGGGGGGGGGGGATGCTAGTGAAGCGAGCGAACGAAGCGAGCGAGCATTGCAATAACGCCAACGTCGACGTTAACATTGACATTAATGTGTCAACGCCAACATCAACGTTAACATTAATGTATGTGTCAATGTCAACGATGTCAACGATGTCAACGTCAACGTCAACATCAACAACCCTAAATCATCCTAACCTCCCTTTACGCAGAATTTGCAAGTCCTGTTTCATGACACACCTGGCTACTTGGCTCGTGGCAAGCACAAGGAGAAGCGTCTGAACCGTAACTTGATAAAAAATAGCATGGACACAATTGAGAGCCAAGAAATAATGCTCACCATGGTTATAATAGATTCGGCCAAGAAACTGACCAAGGAAACGATGGCGAGTGTCACCCCTTTGATCGAGGTGGCCATGCAGTCTGCTGATGACAACAAAAACTCGTCTTTCTGCGTTGTTTTGAATAAGATAGATCTCGTCCACCCAAAGTCGGACCTGTTAGGTGAGTGCAGTGTGCTTGCTGTGTAGTGCGGCTAACGATGGCTATAATTACTCATTCTTTTCTCATCTTCTAACACTTCCTTCTCACCACTCTTCTTCTTTTCCTCAACCTCATCACTCATTCTCTACCCCCCCCACCCCGGCAATAACAGTCCTTGCAGCCAAGATCGACTCAATGACAAAGTCGTCCGCCGACATTTTCATGGTTTCTTCCTTGACTGGGGACGGTCTGGATCGACTGAAAGAAGAATTGGTGGAAAAAGGGAGGACGGCCGGCGTTAGCGGCTGGGAATTCGAAGGGGGCATAACAAGCGACTTGAGTGGCGTCGATAGAGTCAGGGAGATTGTGCGAGAAAAATTGTTTCGGATATTTCACAAGGAAATCCCCTACTCAGTCTCTCCCGTCAACACGGGGTGGGCCACTGACCCAAAGACCAACAAGTTGCACATCAGCTTCGATCTCTTTGTTCCCACAAAATCGCAGAAGGTGATTGTGGAGAAGCGTGCATGGCTCATAGAGGAGAAGGCGGGACGGGATAGCGAGAAACTGCTAGGAATTGAGGAGGGAGGGGTGGTATTCAGTGTCAAGGTCAAGGTTGGCAAAACACGAATGGAGTTGTGAGGAAAATGCGATGCAATGCAATGCAATGCAATGCGATGCGATGCGATGCGATGCGATGCGATGCAATGATGCAGTAGAAAAGGGGGGTAGTAAAAATTTCACCCGGTAAAGGAAGAACATTTTTTTTTGTAGTGAATCTCCCTCGGCATAATTTAGTTGGTGATTCTCGTGACTCCTCATAGAGTGACACACTCCCCTACATTTTAGCTCCGACTTTCTGGAGACTTTCCCTGAATACTCCTCTCTTGTCAACCCGCCAAAAAAGTGAAAAAACTCACAGTGATAATCCCCTCCATTTTAGCGCCAACCTTGCCAGAATATGCCAGAAAAGCAAAAAAAAGATTCCAATGCGGGGACTCGAACCCCGGTTTAAAGGAGATTAATGAAAACCTTCCGTGATAACCACCTACACTACATCGGAATCAAATCAATGAAGATTTGAAGGTCAAAGCTTAGGTGTTTTGGGGCCAGAATATAGCTTTAGTGCTTGCAATTTTTCTCCGGTTGTGTAGGAGGAGGGTATTGTTTTGAGACTAATCATTACATAATGCACGCTTACAAGTCGTTTACAGACATTTAAAGTTGCAAATCGAAGGTTAGTGATGTTTAAAATGAGAAACGATGAACAATTAAGGTGTATGTCGGTTGTTAATTTTTAGAAGTGACTGAAATGTTGGGCGGCTCTGTTTGGTGTGGATTAAATAATAATGCAAATTTACAAGTCGTTTACAGAACTCTTTAGATTGAAATACTACTATGGATGAGATAATACGAAGTATTCGACACATTAGAGTGCGTTCTTCCTCCCCCCCATTCTCCCTCCCCCCCACAACGAGCGAGCATATTTCAGATCATGACGAAGCGGTGCTCGAGGATATTACACTCATGGCGCCCTAGACTGACTTTTTCAACACAGAAACCGCAAAATCGGGCGTCAACACCAACCCATTCCAACAGGAGTTCATCCTGTCCTCAAGAACAAGGTTTCTGATCGTGATAAAGCAACGATGACCCTCCTAAAAAGCGACCCGAACCACAACTTCACCTACAATCGACAGGAAAATGGCTTTCCTCATGATCCTCGTGAACACTGCGTGAAAGGGGTCCGAATTATGGCGCCCCACCTTCAGTTCAGCAGCCCGCCTTGTTGGACCGCCGAGATCGCAGATGCGACCATCCATGCAGAAATTCAATTGACAGGGCCCCTCGAGTGCAGACTGCCGACTGCCGACTGACTGCCGACTGCCGATTGCCGACTGCCGACTGCCGACTGCCAAATGCCGACTGCCTCGTATCGTAGTTCCTCCTTCTCCCTTACTTCTGTTAACAACGAGTCTACAGTGACGCATACGGTGGTTCTTCCTATCGCCTCAACCTCCAACCCCAATTTTACGTTCCCAGCGATGAGATGATACTGACCCTTCTCTAGCAGCCTTCAATTCTCTCAGCACTGACACTGACACTGGCACTGACACTGGCACGTGTCACAAAAGGAGTACCTACCCTACCCTACCTTGGCTGTAACAAACTTCTTAGATAAATTCCAATGTAAACTATTCACCAGATTACTCTCATTAACGACTTTGTACTCACGTTTCACACAAATTTCAATATGTATCCTACCAAACCTATCACCCCATCGCCCCCTGAGATATTCATCTTTTGCAAAAAAAGACCAACCTCTAGCGAACCAGAGTTGTCTGCAGGGAACTGCGCAAGTGCTGATGCGTGCTTCTCTGCCTCTGATCCATCAGAATTGTTGACCGCTCGATTATACTTTCTTAAAAGTCGCAGAACTAATTTACGTAGAGTGATGCTCTTGTAGCGATCTCGAAGATAGAGATCAACTGAGGCACATCCAGCCAAAGCTGCTTTTTGCACCAAGGCATCGCATTGCAAGAACACAATATCGCCAAGCTCCGCACTATCAGGTAAAACCACGGACGTCAGGGAGGTGCATAGA
>ERZ651776.3891-NODE-3891-length-14291-cov-8.023005_pt1 | contig 14291 bp, 12 predicted proteins | sample MGYA00514761_ERZ651776 | MGnify/ENA metagenome assembly ERZ651776 | reverse complement strand
TAACACCACTCGACAGTTCGGCTGACGCATCTATCCAGGCTGGCATCGCTCTAACCACCACCGCATCGATCGCCGATGCCCACGTTCATGTAACGGCTGCGGATCCGAGGTAGGCCGCTTGCACTCGGGGGTCAGCCTGAACCTCGGTGGGTGTTCCTTCGGCAATGACTTGACCTTGGTCAAACACGTAGATCCGATCAGAAATCCCGGTGATGAAACCAAGGTCATGATCGATCACGATCACACCAGCGCCCACCGTGGCCGCCATATGGCGGACCTGTTCGATCATCGTCAATGACTCGCTATTACTCATGCCGCTCGTCGGTTCATCGAGAAGCATGAACGACGGGGCCATCGCTGCCGCACGGGCAAGTTCAAGCCGTCGGGAATTGCCATAGTCGAGTTCGCTCGCCCGGCGGTCTCGCAATTCCCACAAACCGGCTTCGGCGATCAGTGCATCGGGATCACGCACGACCCGATCCGCCCGATGTTCCCGGGCGACCAGAGCAGCGGTTTCGACGTTCTCGCGCACCGTGAGCGCACCGAACAACCGCAGGTTTTGGAAGGTCCTGACCAACCCAGCTCGGGCCAGAGCATGTGCAGGTGTCGCAGACAAGTCCAGGTCGTCGATAGCGAACGAACCCGAGTCGGGCTGGACCATGCCAGTGATCACGTTGACGAATGTTGTTTTGCCGGCCCCGTTCGGGCCGATAATGCCCACGACCTCGCCGCTCGCCGCTGACAGGCCTGCATTTTGTAATGCCTGGAAGCCACCGAAGGCCACGCCGATACCCGAGGCGGTGAACTGGGCGTCGGGGATGACATCGAGTTCGGGCAGACGCTCAGGTTCTTCTTCATTACCCCGGCCGAAGGTGCGATAGAGCCATTCGTCGAGCTCCCAGTCGCCCAGGATTCCCCCTGGTCGCCAGATCATGAACGCGACCATCGACAGGCCCAACACCACGTTGTTCAGGTTCTCGCGGAAAATCCAATCGAGCGGCTCCTCGTCGAGTCCGATGCCGAACACCTCGAAACCTTCTTGGCCAAGGCGTCGGGTGAGTTCGCGGCTGGCAGTCATCACCACAACACCAAGCACGGCACCGGTCACACTGTTGCGACCGCCTACGATCAACATGACCAGGGTCAACATGGTGTAGTCGAAGAAGAACCGATCGGGAAGGATTGACCCGATCTCCCACACCCGCAATGCGGATCCAACAGACACCACAACGACCGAGATGACTAGGGCCACCATCTGTTGCACCAGCGGGTTGATACCAACCGCTCGTGCCGCCAGGTTGTCTTCGCGGGCCGCAACAGCAAGCCGACCGCTGCGTGACTGGCCATACAAGCGGGCAACAACCAGTGCCAGGAACAACACCACGAAGATCAACACACGACCATCGAGCGATTCGCCGATACCGAACGACAGACCACCCCGGTTACCACCGGTGAGCTCAGACCAGCTTTTGGCGACCTCATGGGTAACGAAGAGCAGGGCCAGCGTGATCACCGTGGCAGCAACAGCACCGGATTCGGCACCAGATCGGGCCAGGCCAACACCCAGAATCATCGCGGCGACCACTGTGAACGCCACAGCCAAGAGAATAGCTACACCCGGGCTGACCTGAACATCAGTGAGGCCGAAAGGTGCCTTGGGAATACGTTTGATTTTGTCTTCGGGCGCAATCGCGCTCACGGCAAAGACATACCCGGCTATCGCTCCGAAGCCGACATGGCCGAATGACAAGATGCCGGTGTTTCCGATGTAGATCTGGATGCCGATCACGATGATGGCATCGATCAGCATGGTGGTGACCAGGCGTTCGGCGGTACCAGAACCCAGGATCACCTGATAGAGCAGCCCTCCGCCGACGAGAAATCCAAACAGCAGGACGGACCCGGCGAGCGGAAAGGCAATGTCGCGCGTGGGTTTGGGGAACAAGGAACGGAGCGACATCACACCCGCTCAACCTGTGGCACTGCGAGCAGTCCCCCAGGCTTGAAGATGAACAACAGCGCGATCAACACAAACACGAACCCGGTCGTCAGATTCTGAATACCTTCGGGTAACCAGGCTCGAAGCAGGACCTCGGCCAAACCAAGCACGAGCCCGCCAACGACGGCTCCACGCAAGCTGCCAAGGCCACCGATGAGCGCGGCGAGCACACCTTTGAGCATGGGGTCGATACCTGCGGTCGGGGTAACTGAGCCGGCCCGCATCAACCAGAAGATGCCGGCAATACCTGCCAGAAATCCTGACAGCGCAAACGCACCTCGGATAACCGAGTCAGAGTTGACACCCATAAGCCGGGCTGCTTCGAAGTCCGACGCGGCAGCCCGCAATGACAGGCCAAACATGGTTCGTTGCAACAGCCAGGTCGTTGCCAGCAAGGTGACGATCGTGACGCCGATAACAAGGAGGTCAAAGATCTCGATGCGGAGGGAACCAAGGGCCACGGTGTCTGCTGCCCAGCCCGGTCGTTGGATGCTCTTGACAGACGCGGACACGTACAACAAAAACAGTGCCGAGACAATAAAATGCACACCGAACGAGGTCAGGAGCATGGTGAAGTCCTTGGCCCCTCGAACCCGGCTGAACGCGATGCGCTCAATCAGTAGTGAACTGCCGACCGCTGAAACAAGAATGAGCGGCACGACTGTCCACCAATTCCAGCCGTGGTTGAACGCCCAGTAGGTCAGGTAACCAGGGATGGTGATCAGTTCGCCGTGGGCGAAGTTCAGCAGGTGCATGATGCCGAAGACAACAGCGACACCAAGCGCAAGTAATGCATAGATGCTGCCGCGGCCGAGACCGTCGATGATGTTCTGCAGTAGCTGGGTCATGTCAACCAGCGACGAAGGTGTCGAACAGGTCGGTACGAGCCAGTAGTTCTGCACCAGTTCCCGAGGCCACCACTTCACCACTTCGCAGCACATAGGCCCGATCGGCTGCCTGCAACATACGGGTTGCATTCTGCTCGACAACCAGGATGGTGCGGCCCTGGTCTCGGAGTTGCTCGATCAGATCAAACACCAGGTCGACAAGAATTGGTGCAAGACCGAGCGAGGGTTCGTCCATCATCAGCAGTTTCGGCTTGGACATAAGCGCTCGGGCGATAGCTAACTGTTGAGCTTCGCCACCGGACATGTACCCCGCAGGGACATCCCACTTCTTTTTGAGCACCGGAAAGAGGTCAGCCATCTCCTCGAGCAGCGCGGCCCGTTCTGATGCCTTAACCGTGACGCCGCCGATCTTCAGGTTTTCTTCGACCGTCATGTCGGTGAAGATTCGACGATGTTCGGGCACCAGCGCGAGGCCAGCCCGCAAGATCTTCTCGGGGGCAACGTTGGTGATGTCGTTGCCGTCGAAGGTGACCGTGCCCGTGTCAGGTCGCAGTAGCCCTGCGATCGACCCCAACAGCGTAGTTTTGCCAGCCCCGTTGGGACCGATGAGGCCGACGACCTCACCAGCCCCTACGGACAGGCCTGCGTCTCGAAGCGCGGAGATCGCGCCATATTTCGTGGTGACTCCGGTGACTTCGAGCATGGTCGGGTTTTAGCCGATTTCGGTAAGCAGCACGTTTTCGCCACCCTGAACCTGTGCGATTGGCACCGCCTTGTCAGGGATGCCGTTGGTGCCGGCGTAGGTGATCGTGCCCGATGTTCCTTCGAACCCAGAGATGTTCTTTACCGCTTCGGCGATACCGGAAGGTTCGGTGCAGCCACAGTCCAAGATGCCCTGGATACCAAGCAACATGGAGTCGACATACAGCGGCATGAAACCGAGGCTGTCAAGCTCAACGCCAGCGGCGATGGCCTGCTGGAACAACATGTCGTTCGCTCCGCCGGCCGCAATGATCGTGTGTGGCGTGTGGATCATGCCTTCGCCACCGGTTTCGAACTGGACCCCAGTTGCGTCCATGGCATCGGTGCCCATGTAGGTAAGGCCATCGAGGCCCTGGCCTTCGAGCTGAGCTCGCAGTGCAGTCACTTGGAATGCAGCCGCTGCAGAGAAGACCACTTCGGTGCCGTCGGCGACGGTTGCGATGTCGTTGACCTGCGACGAGAAGTCGGTGTCTACAAACCAGGCGTAGGTCTGGGTGCTGACGATTTCGCCGCCACCTGCGGTGAACGCTGCAACGAATGCATCGGGATTAACACCGGAGTACGGCACACCTTCGCCTTCGGTGAACACAATTGCCCGGGTGAGACCCTGTGATAGGGCGTATTCAGCCGATGCTTCGGACTGGCCGAAGTCGTCGAAGGTGACGAGGAACGTGTTGCTGTCTGCATCGGCGAGCGTGGGTTCGGTCGAGGCTGCGGCGAAGATGGCGTATTGGCCATCGCCGGTCTGCTGCATGGGCAGTGTTGCATCGGCGAATGGTGGGCCGACGAAGAAGTGTGCACCCCAGTCGATGAGTTCCTGGGTTGCGAGTGCCGCGTCGGTGCCTGCTTCGGCGACTCGTACTTCGACAGGCTGGCCATTGATACCACCCGCGCAGTTGGCCAGCTCGGCCACGTATGGCACGAGCTTTGAGCCGGGGATGTCAACGAAGCCAGCGGCCTCGCTGAAGTCCATAACCATGCCGACTTTGATGGCGTCGCCACTTGGGGCAGCGGCACAGTTGTCGAGGTCAGCGCCCATGATGGCATCAAGATCGATGCCCGCAGCAGGAGCTGCAGGTTCTTCGGCATCGGCCGCTGTGTCGGTGGTATCGGATGATCCAGTATCGGTTGCCGTACTGTCAGAATCACCGTCGGAACCACTACCGCATGCAGTGGCGATCATTGCTAAGGCCAAAAATAGGCCTACTAGCTGACGAAGTTTCACGTTGTCCCCTCCAAGGTAAACGAGTAGTCACAGCCAAATCGCTGCGTCCATCTTCTTGTTCGTATCACTCTAAAACACGCATACAGACGACGAAACCGCCGCCAGCTGACGTGGCTGGCAACGTACTACACAAATCGTTCGGTAGCTAACGACTCGACGTACCACCATGGCCGTTCACAGCTCAGGAAACCGTGCCGTCCAGAATCATGAGCGTCTTCAGATCGCTGTGGAAATCGAGCGCATGATCGCCGCCTTCGCGGCCAATACCGCTGATGCCGCAGCCACCGAACGGTGCAGTCAGATCGCGCACAAGGAAGGTGTTGACCCATACCAGGCCGGTGCGCAGGGCGCGGCCAACCCGCTCGGCCCGCTCCGCCGATGTGGTGAACACGATTGCGGACAGCCCATAGTCCGTGCTGTTGGCAAGTTCGAGTGCTTCGGCTTCGTCGGCAAATGTCTGGAAGGTCAGCACCGGGCCGAAGATCTCACGTTGCACCACTTCACTGTCGTTCGACGCCGGTTCGATGAGTGTTGGTAGGTAGTGCAGACTTCCGTCGGCCATCTCACCGCCTCGAACAATCGTGTCGCCAGCCGCTGCAGCTCGTTCGACAAACCCATGGACATTCGCCCGATGATCGGGGTGCACCAGTGGCCCAATATCGGTGCCGTCGTCGCGAGGGTCACCAAGCACAAGCGCATCGACATGAGCGTGAAACTTGGTCAGGAACTCCTCGCGGATTGACGCTTCGACCAGAAGCCGGGTGCCAGCAAGGCAGACCTGACCCGAGTCATCGAACTGCCATGCTGCTCGGTGGGCTGCAGCATCGATATCGGCATCGGCGAAGACGATCAGAGGGCCTTTGCCACCGAGCTCGGCGGTAAACGGAACGAGGTCCGTTGCGGCCGCCCGGCCAATGATTCGACCTGTTTCCGGTGAGCCGGTGAACGTGATGCGTTTCACACCGGGGTTCGCGACCAGTGCTGCGCCGACCTCTTCGCCAACACCTTGCACCAGGTTGTAGGCACCGGGCGGGAAGCCAGCTTGGATCGCGAGCTCCGCCAGCAATGCTGCAGACAGCGGCGACCACTCGGCTGGCTTGTGGATCACGCTGTTGCCGGCAGCAAGTGCCGGGGCCAGCTTCCAGGTGCTGAGCATGAACGGTGCGTTCCACGGGGTGATCACGACTGCCGGTCCTGCGGGCATACGTTGCACCAGGTTGCGCATGTTCTTGGCGTCCCAGGTGCGTTCTTCGTGGGCCACGATCAGATCGGCGTAGAGCCGGAAATTCACTGCGCCCCGAGCGACGAGTCGGTTCTTCATCGACTCGTACATGAAACCCATGTCGAGTGATTCGACCATGGCGATCTCGTCGTTGTTCGCCTCGATCAGATCAGCCATGGTGTGCATGACCGCTGCACGTTCAGCCACCGAATAGTTGCCCCACACGGCAAACCCAGCACTGGCAGCTTCGACCGCGGCGTCGGCGGTGGTTTGGTCGCCACGAGCGACGTTGGCCAGAACTCCCCCATCCCAATCGAGCGGTGATCGGGATTCGAACGTGGTCGGTGAGCCGACCCATTCACCACCGATCAGATGATCGACGGGCACAGCGGTGCCACCCACATCGGCGATTCGCATCAGGCGTCGTCGCCGTCGGTTGCACCATCCGTGTCGTCGACCTTGGAGATGTAGTGTTTGGCGCCTGGACCCAACGGGGAACGAATGCCCCGGAACTCCCAATCGCCACCTTGTGCGGTGGACATCACTTCTTCAGAGTCACTTGGTTGAGCGCCAACATCGGTGCGAATTGGGGTCGGCCCGGTAACGATCGTGTTGGTGAGTGCGCCTAGGCCCTCGACCTCGACGGTCACGACATCGCCGGGGTACACCGTACGAGAGTTCGCGGGTGTGCCGGAGAGCAAGATGTCGCCCGGCACCAGGGTGATCGTGCGGGCTATGTCAGCAACGATGTAGTGCATGTCCCACTCCATCTCATCGGTCGAAGCATCTTGTTTCACTTCGCCGTTGACCAACGTGCGGATCTGTTTGCCTCGAAAGTCCCAATCGGTGACCAGCCCCGGCCCAACCGGACACAACGTGTCGCTACCTTTCACCCGCAACATGGAGCCGGCGTCGGTGTCTCGGAAATCGTGCAGGCCATAGTCGTTCGACACGCTGTACCCAGCGATGTACTCGCCCGCCTCAGCTGGCGAAATGTTGCGGCACGTCTTGCCGATAACGATGGCAATCTCGCCCTCGAAGTTGAGCCACTCACATCCGGCGGGCCGGACCACATTGGACCCATGACCGGTCAACGCGGTGATCGGTTTGTGGAAGTACGTCGGTGCTGCTGGCAGCTTGGTCATGAACTCGTTGACCCGGCTGCGGTAGTTCAGGTGAATGCAGATGATCTTGGTTGGTTCGACGGGAGCCAGGTGAGTCGCTGCGTCGATCCCGACCGACCGACCATCGCCAGCGATCAGCATGTCGCCGTCGCGGCGAACCTCGGTCGGATAACCATCGAGCAGAATGCGTCGAATCTCAGCCATGGGGGGACACCTCTCGTAGATGGGTCAAAGTAGTTTGGTACCAAACGTTCGTCAACCCAAGCAACTACTCGCTTATCGCCTATCTTGAGCAGCGACCATGAGTTCCAAGAAATCTTCCGTGCAATCCGATGTCCTTCTCGACGCCGAACGCGACGTCCAGGCACGTCTGGGCGACCGCCCGCTCGACTTTGATTCGCTCGACGCAATCTCCAACATCTATCGAGCAGCAGCAGCGGTGCGCCAACGAGCTGAACGAGAAGTACTGAGCGACTACAACCTGTCTTTTGGTGGCTTCACCATCTTGTGGGTCCTGTGGGTGTGGGACGATATGGAAGCAGCCCGACTCGCCCACGAATGCAATCTGGCAAAGGGCACGCTCACCGGCATGGTTACGACACTCGAGAAACAAGGCCTGGTTGAGCGCACTCGTGTCGAGTCCGACCGGCGCCGGGTCACCGTCAAACTCACCCCCCAGGGCACCAACACAATCGATGAGTTGTTTCCCCGCTTCAACAAGTTTGAAGGCGCCATCTCGAACAACCTCACTGTTGACGAGAAACGGGAACTCGCACGACTCCTCCGGCTCGTGATTACCGGCACTGCTGGCGCCGCCGCCAACGACTGACTACATCAGAGCGATAGCACTACCGGTACACCCTTGAATAGTTTGGTACCAAACGATTAGGGTTGCCGGATGGTTGACCTCAACGGACTGATGTATCCACGCACCCCAACCGGGGCTGGAAGCATCCTGCCATCACCGCCGTGGCACTACAGCGGCGAAATGATGACCATCGAGTTTCGCACCGACCCGGCCAACGTCGCTGAGCTCTTGCCAGCACCGCTCGAACTTGCCGACGACGATCCCGGAGCGGTGGCCATCATCTGGGCCGACTGGCAAAGCTGTAGCAACAACTTCGACGAACTGCTCGACCCAGCACGGTCGCAATACAAGGAAGTCTTCGTCGTCATCCGGTGCAAATATCAGGGCAAAACCTTTAGCCGGGCTGCGTACATCTGGGTCGACAAAGACTTCGCTATGGCTCGGGGCCACATCCAGGGATACCCCAAGAAGATGTCCGAGATCTGGATGACCCGCCCAGTCACGATCGGCAAAGCCGGTCCTCGACTCGAGAACGGCGGTCGGTTCGGCGGCACACTCAGCACCTTTGGGCGTCGGATCGCCGATGCCCAGTTCACCATCACCGGCACGGCCGAGTCAGCCGGGTTCGTAAACGGCCATCCCATGCTGCACACCCGCCAGATGCCAGCCATCGAGATGGATGGCCGAGACAGCTTGGATGAACTCGTGACCATGAGCGGGTTCGATGTTGAACTCGGACCGGTGTACTCCGGCGATGCCTCACTCACCCTGCACGACTCCCCCACCGAGGAGCTCACTCGTTTCGGCGACATCGAAATCATTGGCGGTTTCTACCGCCAGGTCGGCAACTCGATGCATGGCGGCACCACCGTGTGGGCCGGTCCCAACCCCATGGCTGGCAACCCCGCTAGCGGCACACCGGGTGGGGGAGCACAATGAGCTTCGTCGATGACTACCTACCGAACCTTGGACCCGACGATGCCGACATCACCAGCCACGATGCCTATGTCAACGGCGTACCCCACACCACCTTCACCCGGCTGCGCACCGAGGACCCGGTTCACTGGACCGAAGAACAAGACGGCTCAGGATTCTGGTCAATCCTGCGATACGACGATGCGCTGGCGGTTAGTCGCGACGTCGAAACATTCACCTCGTCGAAAGGTATTCGACTCGAGGAGATGGACGAGGAAGAGACCGAAGCTCGCCTCACAATGATGGAGCTCGACCCACCCGATCACACCCGCTACCGCCGACTCGTGAGCAAGGGGTTCACCCGACGACGGGTAGAGAGCTACGAGGATGAGATCCGCGAGCTCGCCATCGAAGTCATCGAGGAAGCACTCGAACACACCGAGTTCGATTTCGTGCATGCCATCGCTGAGCAACTGCCGATGCGCATGCTTGGCCGCATGCTTGGCACCAGCGATGAAGACGGGCACAAACTCGTCGCCTGGGGTGATGCTCTACTCGGTAACACCGACCCTGACTTCACTGACTTCCCCGTCGACCTCACCGACACCGAACAGTTCCGTATGGTGCCGTTTCGCAGCCCTGCGTCGATCCAGATCTTCCAGTGGGCGCAAGTCCAAGCAGAGAAACGCCGGGCCAACCCGACCGACGACCTGATCTCACAACTGCTTGAACCGGCGAAGGATGGTGTGCCACTCACCGATCACGAGTTCAACAACTTCGTAACCCTGCTGGTGGCCGCCGGCAACGACACGACTCGGTACACCATGACCCACGCAGTGTGGACGCTCATGAACCACCCCGAGTTGTGGGACAGCTGGAAGGCCGACCCGCTGCTTTCACAGACTGCCGTCGAAGAGATCTTGCGCACGAGTTCAGTCACCATGCACTTCCGTCGCACTGCGACTCGCGACATCGAGATGCGGGGCAAACAGATCAAGGCAGGCGACAAGATCGCCATCTGGTACAACTCGGCCAACCATGATCCCGACGGCTTTGAGAACCCATTCCGGTATGACCTGGCTCGAGAGAGCAACGACCATATGGCGTTCGGCCGTAACGGCCCCCACCTGTGCCTGGGTGCATGGCTCGCTCGTATGGAAGTCCGGCTTGTGTTCGAAGAACTCCTGAAACGAGTCGACCGGTTTGAACCGAACGGCCCGATCAAACATCTGCGATCAAACTTCATCGCCGGTATCAAACAGCTCCCGGTGAAGGTGGTTTCGTAATGGGTGAAATTGTTGGCGCAGCATTGGTGTCACATGTGCCGCCGCTGGTGCTTCCCGAGGAGATCCGCCGAGAACTGAACGACGGAGATGACACCACGCTGTTCGCCGGGCTTCATGATCTCTACGCGGAGAAGCTCGCGCCGGTCAAGGCAGACACGGTCGTGGTCATCGACACCCATTGGTTCACCACGATCGAACACATCGTGGCCAGCCATGATCACCGCAGTGGCAAGTACACGTCCGAAGAGTTGCCTCGGGGTATGGCACAAATGCCGTACGACTTTCGAGGCGACCGGGAACTTGCCGAAGCGTGGGCCGCACAGGCCGACGACCGGGATGACACCTGGATCACGGCCATCGATGATCCGTACTTGCCGGTGCACTACCCCACCCTCAACCTGCTGCCGTTTTTGCAGGGCGACCAGGCATGGGTGTCTGCCGGCATCTGCCAGACCGCCGATGAACACGACTTCATGCTGTTTGGTGAACTGCTCGCAGCGGCCGTTGCCGAGCTTGATCGTCGAGTTGTGATTCTTGCCAGCGGAGGACTCAGCCACCGGTTCTGGCCACTGCGCGAGTTCCGCGATCACGAGGCAGCTGATCCCGATCTACACCTGCGCACGCCCGAAGCTTGTGCCGCTGACCGCAAGGTGATCGGACACATGCTCGGTGGTGAACACTCGGCGATCGTCGACTTCCTGCCCGAGTTCAACGGCCATTCTCCCGAGGGTTTCTTCGGTCACTACCTGACCATGCTCGGCGCCCTCGGCGGGCGCGACTGCACCGTGACCGGCACCCAGTTCGGCGAGTACGAAGCCGTAGCCGGCACTGGCCAGGCCCACATCTGGTTCGATCTCTAACGAAAAGTTACGTCCCCAGGGGACGTAACTTTTCGAACTCGTCGGTGAGTTGGCTGCTCAGTGAGCAGCGATGTCTGTGCCGGCGTGGAAGCCGTTGGTCCATGCGTTCTGGAAGTTGAAACCTCCGGTGACACCGTCCACGTCGACAACTTCTCCGGCAAAATACAGGCCGGGCACGAGCTTGCTCTCCATGGTTTTGAAGTTGATCTCGTTGAGTGAAATACCGCCGCACGTGACGAACTCATCCTTGTTCGTACTCTTGCCGTCGACCTTGAATGTCGAAGCGGTCAGCTGGTTCACAAGTGCGATGATTTGTTTCTTGCTGAGCTGACCCCACGTCATTTCTTCGTTTACCCCTGCCCCAGCGACCAAACGTTGCCAGAAGCGCTTCGGGATCGCGGCAAATGGGCTTTTCGTAGAGAGCTGACGCTTCCCGTCTCTCTTCCGTTTGTCGGCGATGATCCCGGTCGGGTCCAGTCCGGGCAGCCAGTTCACCGAGATGTCGAATCGGTAGTCACGCTCAGCCAGTTCTCGAGCACCCCATGACGAGATCTTCAGAATCCCCGGGCCGCTCAGACCCCAGTGGGTGATCAGCACAGGTCCGGTGCTGTTGAGCTTGCTCTCATGAATGCTGACTTCGGCCGGGGTCACCGCCAAGCCACTCAGGCCATCGATACGTGGATCCTTGATCTTGAACGTGAACAGTGAAGGTGTCGCCCGCTGAAGTTCGTGACCAAGACTCGCCGCAAGTTTGGCCCCTGCGGCGCTGCGGGTTCCGCCGGTAGCGATGAGCACATTGGCTGCCGTGTAGGAATTGCCGGCATCTGTCTCGAGTGCGAAGCGTGCTGTCTCGGACTTCGGGGCATCGATCTTGGCGATCGAGGTCACACCTTCTGACGTGTGGACGGTGACTCCAGCAGCGTGCGCGGCATTGAGCAGAGTGTTGACGATCGTCTGCGAGCTGTCGGTCACGGGAAACATCCGACCATCGGCTTCTGTCTTCAGCGAGACACCGCGGCTAGCGAACCACTCGACCGTGTCCGCGGCACCGAATCGATGGAACGGGCCAATCAGCGCTTTCTCACCCCGTGGATAGTTCGCACTGAGCGCACGCGGCTCGAAACAATCATGGGTGACATTACAACGACCACCGCCAGAGATCTTCACCTTCTGCAGCAGGGTCGACGTCTTCTCGAGGATCAGCACCGATTTCTCCGAGCTCCCGAAGTTCTTCCAGCTCTCGGCACAGGTGATCGCCGTGAAGAATCCCGCAGCTCCTCCGCCCACAACGATCAGATCAAAATACATGCTCGATCACTGTAGGGAGCATTGGGCTCCGGTGTCGGCAAGGCGGTGCGATTGATCACCGTGCCCACTCTCGCCGAGCGAGTTTCCGCAACCAGACACTGCGGTTCGAGCTTGGTGAACTGTCGGCGGAAGGTGTCAAGCATTTCAGCTCGACCGTCGTGCCGTCTACCGTTTGTTATGGCCACACCTGAAGAACGCATCGCAGACCTCGGACTCGAACTGCCGGAACCCGCAACTCCGGTCGGCAGCTACGTCACCGCCAAACGAAGCGGCAACATGTTGTACGTCTCGGGCCACGGTCCAATCGATACCGACGGTAAATCAATACGGGGCAAGGTTGGCGATGCCCTCGATGTCGATCAGGGTTACTACGCAGCTCGCCGCTGCGGCCTGGGCCTGCTCTCGACTATGCGTCACCATCTCGGTTCGCTCGACCGCGTAACCGACATAGTGAAACTGCTTGGCATGGTCAACGCCACGCCCGACTTCGGCAAACAACCCGCGGTCATCAACGGCGCATCGGACCTGATGGTCGAGGTCTTCGGCGATGCCGGGCGTCACGCACGGTCAGCGGTGGGCATGGGATCGCTGCCATTCGATATCGCTGTCGAAGTAGAACTGATCGTCGAAATCAGCGACTAGGTCCACACGCAACTGTGGGGCGTCAACCCGCCAGTCGCGTTGCGAGACCATGAACCAGGGCTGTCGCGGCAATATACGCGTCGTTGATCGGCGCCGGGTCGGGTACATGCAACAACGCCGCCATCGTGGCAACGGGTGCATCGACACTGAGCACTCGGTGGGCAAACGCTTCCTTGACGTCAACGTCGAGCGACTCCCGAAACTCGCGAGAGTCCGTGGGACCGCCGCAAGATTCAGCCCGGGACCCATGCGGGCGATCAAACGCCCAAAGGCCGGCCTACCTGCTAACGACCTAGGGCCGCCGAGGCTTTGGCTCGTGGGTCAGCAGCGCCGGCGAGGCTTCCGTTGGGTAGCACTTCGATCAGGTGGGCATGGCCAAAACCAGACAGGTCTGCTGCCTTCGATACTTCGACGACATGACCTCGTTCGGTCAGGCCCGGTGCCCAGTGGGCGACGTGGGGCTCGAGCAACACTCGGACCTCCCCACCAGCGGTCCAAGTGTCAAAGCCCGACTTCGGATCGGGTGAGGCTAGGTTGAAACGCCCCGCATTCAGAACCTGACCAGGGCTCTCACCGATGTGCAACATACGAGCGAACATCTGCAGCACGATCTGCGGCTGAGCATCGCCACCCATGGTGCCAAGCACCGAACGAAGTGTCCCATCAGGGTTCGTGATCAGCGCAGGTGACAAGGTGTGTGGGGGTCGGCGACCAGGGCCGTATTCGGCCGGGTGGCCTGGTGTGAGATTGAAACCGATGCCGCGGTTGTGCAAGAAGATGCCGGTATCGCCCACCATCACGTGCGCACCAAACCCGGCGGCGTTCGATTGGATGAGCGAGACACCCATGCCGTTGCTGTCGACGACACACATGTACATCGTTCCACCGTCGGCGTAACTATCGCCCCATGCCACTGCCTGGTTCGGGTCGATGCGGGCGCGGCGCTGGGCCAGCATCTCGAGATTCAACAGCGCCCCCGACTCGGCATGTTCGTGGAGGACGTCGGGTCGGTCATATGCCGCGGCCCGCGACGCCTCGATCAGAAAGTGTGCGAACAGTGGGTCGTTGGGATGGTCGGGCAGGTCAAGCCCAGCGGCAATACCGGCACTCGCCAGCGACAGGTACCCCTGCGAGTTTGGCGGTGCCGTCCACAAGGTGTGGCCCCACGCGTCGAGCGACGGGGCCTGCACCCAGTCAGCGTTATTCACCGCCAGGTCGGCTTCGGTGTATTCGCCGGCGCCGGTATCAATCAACGCTTCACCGAACTCGCCGCCATACCAACCGTCGCGGCC
>ERZ651776.3888-NODE-3888-length-14306-cov-7.458149_pt1 | contig 14306 bp, 5 predicted proteins | sample MGYA00514761_ERZ651776 | MGnify/ENA metagenome assembly ERZ651776 | reverse complement strand
TCCTCTTCTTTTAAGTCTTCTTCTTCTCTGCGTTGGTCTGCGCCGAGAAAAAACACCAGAGAAAAAAAAACACCAACACCCTAAACTGCTCCAGAAGAGGCCAAAAAGGAATAAAAAAAAGCGACGACTTTTTCTCCAGAAGCACGAAGAGGAGGAGACGAAGAATAATAATGAGCGAGAAGAAGAAGAAGGAAGAAGACGGAGAGGAACACACAATCACGTCCTCGGAACTCGAGCGAGTGATCACGGACCGCGACTACGCGTTCTTGAAAACGCGATGTGGTGGCCCACACGCGTTAGCGGAATCGTTGGAATCCAATCCAAAATCCGGACTCACGCGAGTGCAACGGTCCTCGTCGTCTGAAGGTGGAAAAAGACAGGAAAGAGAAGTAAAGTTCGGGAAGAACGAGTTCGAATACCCACCGCCGAAAACGTTTTTACAGTTATGCGTGATTGCTCTGGAAGATTTTACGGTGAGGATCTTAATCGCCGCCGCGGTGGTGTCCTTAGCCATCGGGGCAGGAATGAAAGAACACAGGGACGAGTACGGGTACTTGGAAGGCATCGCGATTGTGATTGTCGTCATGGTGGTGGTGTTTTTACAAGCGTACATCGATTACGCCAAGGAGAAGAAATTTCGACAGTTGAATTCAGTGAAGGATAATTATAACGTCAAGACGGTTATCGATGGAGAGGTGGAGCAGATCCCAGCCGGGGAGGTGTTGGTCGGCGACGTGTTGGAGTTGACCGCGGGGGATAAAATTCCGGCGGATTGCGTGTATTTGGAAGGGAGCAAGTTGAAAACGAACGAGGCGGCGATGACGGGAGAACCGATCGATATTGGGAAGAATTTGGAGAAAGATCCGTTTTTGTTGTCCGGGACGAGCGTCTCGGAAGGGAGCGGGAGGTGCGTCGTCGTCGCGGTCGGAGGGCATTCGCAGTGGGGGGCCATTTTGAAGACGTTGATCGTGGAGCCGCAATCGACGCCGTTGCAGGAACGACTGGACGCGTTAGTCGTGCGAGTCGGAAACTTCGGGATAGGAGCGGCTATTTTGACGTTTTTGGCGTCGTTTATACGGTGGATCGCGGAGAGCGTGGAATCCGGCAGTTGGGACGGTTTGAAGGTTTTAAATTTTTTAATTAATTCGGTGACTATCGTCGTCGTGGCTATTCCAGAAGGTTTACCGTTGGCGATTACCCTCGGGTTGGCGTTTGCGATGAAGCAGATGATGAAAGACCAAAACTTGGTGAGACGATTAGAGGCGTGCGAAACGATGGGTTCGGCGACGCAATTAAACGCGGACAAGACGGGCACACTCACGCAAAATCGAATGACAGTTACCGAGGCGTGGTTGGGGAGAACCTTTTTCGAAAGCATGGTGGACGAGGAAAAATTGAGCACGATTTCAAAATCGTTCCAGGAACTTTTGAGCGAATCGTGCGCGATTAATTCGGACGCGAACTTGTCGCATAAAGAAGGCGGAATGGAACACATCGGCTCAAAAACCGAGTGCGCGTTGTTACAAATGGTGGAAGATTTCGGAGGTAAAAATGATAACGGCGGGTTTCGATACCATCAATTGCGCGAATCTAAACCGGTCAAACAAAGATACCACTTTACGTCCGCGCGAAAGCGAATGTCTACAGCCATCGCGGGTACGACTTCGGGCACGACAAGAATGCACGTCAAAGGCGCTTCGGAAGTTTTAGTCGAGTTGTGCTCGAAAGTCGCCAAACTAGATGGGTCTGTCGATTCATTTTCTAAAGAAGACATAAAGGATGCGAACGATGCCATTCAACGCATGGCCGAGCGTGGCTTACGCACGTTAGCCATCGCGTACGTCGATTTGAACGTGGACCCAAGCAAGTTGGATCCCGAAAAGCCGCGGGAGGAAAATTTGACGCTGCTTGGTATCGTCGGTATTAAAGATCCGATTCGAGTGGAAACGGCCGAAGCCGTTCGGCTTTTGCGAGGCGCGGGTGTGACAGTTCGCATGGTCACCGGCGATAACGCGGTCACGGCGCGAGCCATTGCGATTGAGGCTGGCATATTTGATCCGAACGAAGAAGAAAAAGGTGCGACGATTTTAGAAGGCCCGGTCTTTAGAAAAATGTCTCGAGCGGAGCAAGAATCGGTGGCTATGAAAATACGCGTCTTGGCGCGCTCGTCGCCGACGGACAAGTTGGTCTTGTGCAACTTGCAGAGAGAACTCGGTGAGGTTGTTTCGGTAACCGGCGACGGCACGAACGACGCGCCGGCTTTGAAAGACGCCGACGTCGGTTTCGCCTTGGGCATCGCCGGCACGGAAATCGCGAAAGAGGCGTGTGATATCGTCATCATGGACGATAACATCAAATCTATGGCCAAAGCTGTTTTATGGGGACGCAACGTCTATCAGTCCATCCGTAAATTTTTGCAATTTCAGTTGGTCGTGAACGTCGTCGCGGTGAGTTTGAATCTCATCGCCGCGTGCGCCGGGATCGAAGAGTTACCCCTCGGCGCCGTTCCTTTACTTTGGGTGAACATGATCATGGACTCTATGGGCGCTTTAGCGTTAGCCACGGAACCTCCTTCAGATCGCTTGATGGACCGACAACCGTTCGGTCGAACGGCTCCGTTGGTGAATAAACAGATGTGGCGAAACATTATCGGGGTGAGCACGTACCAACTCATCGTGTGCATCACGTTGATGTTCGCCGGGACTTCCATCATGGGCATCGAATGCCCTATTATCGACGGCCACGAAGATTGCCACCACCGAACGCTCGAGTTGAACGGGTTCATCTTCAACGCCTTTGTATTTATGCAAGTGTTCTCGGAAGTCAACTCGAGACGAATCAGCGATTTCAACGTGTTCGAAGACATTCACAAATCCGGTTTGTTCTGTACCATTATTCTTTTAACCGTCGGCGTTCAGGTGCTGTTCATCGAAGTCGTCGGCTCCACCGTCGTAGGACCAGCCATCGGTTTCGTCAACTTGACCACGAAAGAGTGGATCACATCGATTGTTTTAGGTGTCATCATCTTACCAGTCGGCGCGCTCACGCGGTGCGTACCGCTTTCGCTCTTCCCGGGCGTCACGGACGAAGAAGCCATGGCGCAAGCCGCCGAAGAAACGCACAAAGCGCTGTTGGCGGCAAAAGCGCTCGCGGATTCAGAAAAAGCGACGAAAGCTTTAGCGGACGTGCAACCATCTGCCTCACCCTCTGGAGCAGAGTCTCCGGGTCACCACCATCGGAGAGTCTCCGTCGACTCCGTCTCCTCCTCCATCTCCCACGCGTTCGAAGCCGCCTCGGAAGCCGTCATCGCCTCCCGTCGCGCCTCTCACAACGAAGACAGAAGCCGCCTCTCTTTATCCCGCGAATCCTCCCTCTCTCGAGACGGCAGCCCGTCCTCCCTCCGAAACCGCCATCCTTCCTTCCGAAGAGCCGCGACCATGGTCATCAGCGCCAATCGCTTCCGCCTCCCGACGATGGACACCATTCGAGACGACATAGACGACGACGAAGAGAACGCCATAAAAAAAATGAAGAAATAATAATATACCATGCGCACGCGTGCATACAAAACGAGAGAGAGAGAGAGAGAGAGAGAGAGAGAGAGAGAGAGAGAGAGAGAGTGCGCGCGAGCGCGCGAGCGCGCGACCGAGCGCCAGAGCGAGCGCGCGAGCGAGAGAGAGAGCGAGAGAGAGAGAGAGAGAGAGAGAGAGAGAGAGAGTGTGTGTGTGTGTGTTTGATCATGCGGTAAATACTAGAGAAATATACAGAAACACGCAATACCGAACGAGAGTACTAAAAATCAGAGAAAATCTCTTCCTTGAAACAAAAGTAAAAATAAACTGAAAATCCCCAGAAACAAACACATAATATCATTAGAAAAAGAAGACGAAGAAGAAGAGCTCTCTTTCTTTCTCTTTAGCGAAACGTTCCCGCGCGCACCACCACCACCCATAAGAGTCGCATCATTAAACCGCAGAGAAAGAGAAGACTTCTCTTCTTCTGCGCGCGTGGTACGAAAGGGAGAGTTTCGGAAAAGAATTTAGCGGACACACATTTCCAATTGATTCCTTTTCGTCCCCCGTCGGGCTTTCTCTGAATTAGAAAGAGAAAAGAAGCGTTAGAAAGTGGTGAGAGCGCGAGAAAGGAAACGACGAGGAAAATGACGAGAAGCGTTTTGTCGCTGTCGTGGAAATCATCGGGATCGCTTCGTGTCTTCTTCTTCTTCTTCGCGCTCTCGTCGTTTCTGCTTCTGAATTTGACGATGATGACGACGACTTTGATGGCAACCGCGACGACGATTCAGACGACGACGGTCGCGTTTTCGTCGCAGCGATTGAGCGGGTCAAACGACGACGACGAAAACTCGAAAAAGAAGAGCGAGGAAAGTTCGTTCACGTCCTCCTCCTCCTCTTCGTCGTCTCAAAGAATCCGCGAGGCGACGTTCTTGGCAACTTTCGAGAACTTCCAGAGCGATTTTCAGCGGTTGAAAGCGAAAGCGATAAAGGCGCGCGAAAACACCGAGGAGGAATACTTTTACGAGGAAAAGGAAGGGGAGGAGGAGGAAACCACCTTCGGGAAGAAAATGTCGTCGTCGTCTGCGTCGTGCGAGTTTTGCGGTCCGCACTCGCTGGGTTCGTTTGGAGGATGCGAGTGGACGCTCGAGTTGAACGGGATGCGAGCGAGCGAGTGGGATGCGCCGGTGGAGGTGGACGTGAGGTGCGAAGGGGCGGCAGGTAAGGAGGATTTTTCGCCGTCCGCGTATCAATATTTGACGAGGGTTAAGAAAGTTTCGAAGAAATCGGCGCAAAGCTTGAAGCCGAGAACGCACAGAGTGCATGGGGAAGTAGCTTTCGAGGAACTAAACGCGTCGCCGTACGATTTCGAACAATCGCCGAAGAAGTATTTTAGCGTCGGGGGTAAATTGGAGATTCAAGTTGATATTAAAGCGTGGAAAGATGTGAAGGATGCGCCGGATGCGGTTCCCGTGAGAGCAGTCATACACGACGCGCCAAGGAAGGCGTGGTCTTTACGAGCCGTAAGAAGATTCATGAAACCAGAAGATTGGAAACGGGACGAGAGTAACGGGGCGCATTCCAACGCGGGAGAGAAATCCGCGGTGGCGTGGATTCTGCCGACGGATTCACAGGAGATGGCCTCGTATTTGTTTAGCGAGGCATTAGGTGCTAAAGACGCGCAACAAGGTAACAGTAAAAGTGGTGCATCGAAATTGAGGAAAACGGCGCCTTCGTTTTCGTTTCAGAAGCTCGGCCCGTTGGGAACCATTTCGGAACGGAAAACGCGACGCTCAAGAAACGCGAGGCTTCGCGAAAATCGTGCCAAGTTAGATGGGAACACAGGTAAGAACGCGGACGACGATGACCTTTGGTTAGACGAGGACCTTGAAGATATGACGCCGGGAAAAAAGAACACGTTTTTCGAGGACTTGGATATTGAAGATTTGTATCAATCCTCGTCCTACACCTCTAAAAAAGCAAAAGCAAACAATCATCACATGACGAGTGTCGTTGCCACGAATCTCGATGAGCCACGCGGGAATGAAACTGCCATAGTGCACCACAAAATATCCATCGACGTGGATGAAGAGTTGCCAGAGTGCACGGATGCGCCAGTGACGGGTGATTTAGGTCCTCTGTTGGTGTCTTTCGCGCCAGATAGTTTACGCGCTGCGCATCGAGTCACCGTGCACGGCTGTCGCGCCGATCAAGGTGGCATTGCACTCGTGGCGTACTCGTCGACAGCGGATCGAACCCACGATTTATGGTTACGAGTAGTTCTTTTGCATCAAGAAGATTCTGAATTAGACGTAGTCGTAGCCGGTGAAGCCACGGTTCCGCCGTTAGAAGAGTCGTGGTCGGCGCCGATGATTATGCGAATTTTACCCTGGGAAACGAGCAAAGATTCCGGGTTCGTCAAAGTGTCCAAGAAAAGCGCGTTTGGGAGTGGCTCAAAAGTCACTCGAAAACTAAAGTTGACGATTCAAGCGAGACAATTGAGGCCAAGGCGAGTCGCTTTGCGCTTACCTTTGGATCAATACGGCGACGCGGACACTAGGAAGGCGGCCAAAGCAGCCGCGGAGAGATTCGGGACGACATCGAATTCGTTGATTGAGATTCCTCAGGCGGAAAGACCGTGCGCAATCGCGTGGGTGGAAGTGAATCCGTGGGACAACGCCGCAAAACTACTAGGCGCGGCTGCTGGTTTAGCCTCTTCGAGCTCGGGGAAAGTAGTGCGACCGACGGATATAGCGTTAGCGGTGGACGGCGTGTTGTTACCTCACGATTGGCATCCAGACGCGACGATGCTATACGCTGCGGCTTTACTTGGTGTTTCAGCCTCGTTGAGCAGTAGCCCTGAGGAGAGAAGAAATCTCAACGCTACTGCGGCCTGGCGTTGGGGACTTGGCGATGGTGACGCGTGCACTGTGCTTCCAAATGTGAAGCGCAACGCGGAAGATCCCGCCGAAGATGCCAAGTGCGAGAAAATATACGCAAAGCTCAGAGATCTCGCCAGTAGCAGCGACTCCTCCAAAGAACGCGAAAAGCTAGAAAACTCAAGAGAGCGTTTACGGTGCGACGTTAGTCAAGTGCGAGCTTATTTAACCAAAGCTACTGAAAACGGATCGAAGTTGACCATTGGAGGTCTCTCGAATTTACCGAGCACGGACGATTTAGTCCTGGCGTTGGTCGATGCTCGAGAAAATGGCGGCTTAGAAGCCGCCTATAACTTCCATAAAGACCAAAATGGTAGAAAAGACTCGACGACCAATAAGAACAATCGTCAATCGAGTTCGCAAGGGTATCACAGAAACCCGTTCTTCGCCAACGGCGGTGGTTTTGCGCAGACGCTCGACGAGCAAGCCGAAACGGCGTTCATTTTGAACCAGTTTGTCAACGCAAACTTCTTACCGTCCTCGTCAGAAACCGCGGCTGAACTCGCGTTGATTGTTGGTACGACGGCGTACGTGTTGCTCGTTTTATATCTCTGCGCCGGGGCCTTTCGTGTGTACAACAAAGTCTCCTCTAACCGAGCCGGTCCAACCGTCGCGCATAAAAAGAACGGACCCGGATCCGGGCATCATCACCATCACGGCGTATCTCCTCAATTGAGAGTATGTCTGCGCACCATGGCAATGTCGCCATTTACCGCTGGATGGATGATGGCGAAAGAACCGGCAAAGTTTGTATTCGATTTACTCAAATCGACGATTTCGTTCGCGCTCGGAACACTTTTATTATTCGCCGAGGAAATCGTGCGTTCGATTAAAGTGTTCGTGAGGGACAGTAAAGCGTACGCGAAAGTGTTCGGCGGTAGCACCAATAAAAACAACAAAAATGGCAACAGTACTGCAAGTAATAAGAAGAAACATTCTGAAAAGAATAACAACAACAGCAACAATGGTGCCGAGACGCAACACGCCGGGAATAACGGCGAGTCTTCGAAAAAAGCCAACGGGAAGAAGAAAACGAATAATAATAATAATAATAACAATAACAACGGCAAATCGTCCTCCGTGCTTCTTCGCGACGAGTCGAGCAACAACAATTCACCGACAGCCTCCTCGGCAGACCCGGACACGCCGCGCGTCAAAAGCGAATGGGAAGCGGAAGAGGAAGAGCGTCGCCAGCGCGAAGAAGAAGAGGAAATGCGTCGACACGCGGCGTTGAGAATGTCCGAAAAACGTTTACTCGACGCGGCGATTGAAAGAGAACGCGAACAGGCGCGTTTAGAGCGCGAAGAGAAGGAAGAAAAAGCACGGTTGGCAAAAGAAGCGAAAAGAGCGGAGAAGGCGGCACAAAAAGTCTTGAAGAGTAAAAGCGCGTCTAACTCGCCGTTAACGAGTCCGCGAACGGCGATAGGCGATGCCCCTCCTGGATTCGAGCACTTATCGCCGAGAGCGCAAGCGAACGGGACGCAACAACCGCGACCGGGTTTTACGATCCCACCTCCGGTTCCTCCCGGGCTACCACCAACCCTTTCGCCGACGAAGAAACGAGACGGCGCGAACAACAGTGCGAGTAAACCGCTACCGCCACCGTTACCGAAATCTCCACCACCGTTGAACCAACCGATGAAACGAAACGCCGTCACCGCGACGAACGGCGGCGGCGCGATGCTCATCACCCCCGCCATGCTCCGCCAAAGCAGCATCGACGCGCCGACGCACCCACCCACCCGCCGCTTTCAATTCGGCGACGACGTTCCCACGCAACCTTTCATCGGTAGTTCAAACAACAACAACAACAACAACAACAACAACGTCGCCCCCGCGGCGCCGCCGATGCCTCCCGGAGCGCAAGACCAAGACGATTTAGTCATGTCCATGCTCGAAGGCCTTTCGGACGACGACGGAAACGACGAAATACTCGACGATGAATTCAACGACGACTTAAACAGCCCGACCAATCAAATGGATGGTAGTACTACTGGCGGTTTGTTCGGTAAATGGTCCGGTTTCTTTTAGCGCATAAAATGTAGCATTTTTTACTGAAGCGTTTTCAACCACGAGACAGTCCACACAAAAAATTCATCATTCTCATCAATGCGTTTGCGCGTCCGCTCACCGCTCGGTGTCGCCAATCTCACGGTAGTTTCTACAAAATCCGAGGAGGACGATCCAACCTTGAACGATTTGTGTTCGGAAATTGTTCGTAGTAATAATAGTATTCATAATAACAATAAACATAGAATAGCTGAAATCCGATTCGGGTTCGGGGAAACGCAAAGCACGGTTGACGTTTCGAACGCGAATACGAACGGAAAGGAATCGTTGAAAACGCTCGGGATTTCGGACGGAGAAACGATCACGGTGAAGTTTACAGAAGAAGAAGAAGAAAAAGAGGAGGAGGTGAAAGAGCAAAAACAATCAGGCGAGGCGACAGGTTTTAGGAATAACGGTAACGGTTTTGAGGAGGAGCCTACTCCTACTCCTACTCCTACGAACAACGACAACGACAATAACGACAAGAGCGGCATGATGACTGAAGAAGAAGAGTTACTCGCGAGAGCGGTGGAAGCATCGATGTTGGACGAAGGGAGAATGAGAGCCGCCGAGAGTACGACGAGCGCGCTCGAAGTTGACGACGACGGAACCGTCGCCGTTCGGAAAGTCATCGACGCGGATAACTCGTGCTTATTCAACGCCATCGGGTACGTGTTCTTCCGGAGTTTAGCGAAAGCGAAAGAGTTGCGAAAAGTTGTCCACGACGCCGTGTTGAGCGACCCGGACACGTTTAGCGAAGCCGCCTTAGGGAAGCCGCCGAAAGAGTACGCCGAGTGGGTGTTACGACCCAACTCCTGGGGCGGCCAAGTCGAACTGTTCGTCTTGTCCACGCACTTACGAAAACAAATCGCGGCGTACGACGTCCAAACCGGCCGAGTCGACGTCTACGGCGAAGACCGTTTCCCACACTCCGAACGAGGCCATCTCATCTACGACGGCTTACACTACGACGCGTTAGTCTTCGCCTACCCGGGTTTGGAAGACGTCTCGGACACGCACGTGACCGTCGTCGATTGCTCTCTCGAACCGAACTCAAAAATAAACGGATTCGACCGAAAAGCTCGCGCGTTGGCAAAAAAAGACCAGGAGCGAAGACTGTTCACCGATGTCGCCAATTTTTCGCTCAGGTGTTTAGTCTGTCAAACCGGCCTCGTCGGAGAAAACGAAGCCAGAGAACACGCCAAGAACACCGGGCATACGAACTTTGGAGAGTATTAAGAAAAATACGAAGAATACCGCTCGCGGAAAAAAGAGTTTGAACAACAACAACAACAACAACAACATACTACTTCACAAAACACATCTTTTGCGCTGCTCTAGAAAGAAAGAGAGAAAGAAATTAAGAGAGAACTCCCTCGAGACCTCCAAAAGCGCTTTTAGTTCTATATAGATAATAAACACACACGTCAACGCACAACAAAGCTTACGCTTTCTTCTTCTCACAGTATGGAGTAGCACAGGCATCCGAGGCGTCAAAATTTTGCAAATTTTCCCGCCTTTTTGCAAATTTTGGGCAAAAATTCAAAAAAATTCATCTTCACATTTTTACTCGTCTTGTGTGTATACACTAGTGCATTGCGATCTTTAGTATCATAACACGCGCGTCGTAAACATTCACCCGAGAGTTTGCAAACGTGAACCCCGTTCGAGAGGAAGAGGAAAAGGTTTGTTGAAAGAACGCTTTTGGGAGGCGCGCTTTTTGTATACAAAATATCTAAATATAATAAGAAGAAATAAAAATGCACATCAAATCGGTCATCGTGGAAGGTTTTAAAACCTACCGCGACCAAACGTCGGTGGATTTAACCGCGAACTTGAACTGCATCGTCGGCGCGAACGGGTCGGGGAAATCGAACTTATTCCACGCGATTCGATTTGTATTGAGCGATGTTTTTGGCACGTTGAGAGCGGAAGAGCGGCAGAGATTGTTACACGAAGGCGCCGGGCACGCGGTGATGAGCGCGTACGTGGAGATTGTTTTTTGCAACAAAGATCGGAGAATGCCGGTGGAACGAGACGAGGTGCGATTGAGACGAAACATTGGTTTGAAAAAAGACGAGTATTATTTGGACAAGAAACACGCGTCAAAGACGGAGATTGTGAATTTGTTAGAATCCGCGGGATTTTCGAGGACGAATCCGTATTATTGCGTGCAGCAAGGAAGAATAACGAAGATGGCGACGATGTCGGATAAAGAGCGGTTGGAGTTATTGAAGGAAATCGGAGGGACGTCGGTGTACGAGGAGAAGAGAGAAGAGTCGATGAAAATCATGAAGGAGACGAAGACGAGAGAAGACGCGGTGAAAGAAACCGTGACTTTTATCGAAAGTCGTTTGGAGGAGTTGGACGAAGAGAAGGAGGAGTTGGAGAAGTACGTGAAGTTGGACAAGGCGAAGAGGAGCATCGAGTACGCGATTTACGATAAAGAGTTATCGGAAGCGAGGCAAAAGTTGGACGACGTGGAGGAGAGGAGACGACACGCGAGCGAACGGGCGAGGATGACCGAGGAGGAAACGATTGGCGCGAAAGCTGAAGCGAGAGAGTTGGAAAAAGTGACGAAAAACGCCGAAAGAGAGATTGAACGATTATCGAGAGAAGCGATGGGGATCGACGTGGAAAGGAAAGAAATCGGCGAACGACGAGCGACGAAAGAATTAGACGTGCAAGATTTACAGGAATCGATCGAGCGGTTCACGTTGCAAAAAGCGGACGCTGAGGACCAGAAAACGTCCGTGGAGGAACGAGCGAAGGATATTCGCGACAAGTTGAGCAAAGCGAAACCAAAGTTTGAAAAGGCTAAGGAAGACGAGGATGCCAAGCAATCGGAGGTTTTACAGTGTGAACGTAAATTGAACGCGTTGCACGCCAAACGCGGACGATCGGCGCAGTTTCAAACGGAAAAACAAAGAGACGAATGGATCGACGAGCAAGTGAAAAATACCAAGGCGACCATCGCGTTGAAAAAGAAAGAAATCGAACGAAGCGAAAACGATATCAAAGATATCGAACAAGAAAAGGAAAAAGATAAAAAAGAGTTGGACCGATTGGAGAAACAGTTACAGTCCGCCTCGAAAGAGTTGCAAAAGTTGGACGACGAACACGAAAAGTTACTCGCGAAGAGGAATAAAGTGCAAAACGAACGCAAGACGTTGCAACGCAAAGACGCCGATTTCGACAGCGAGTTGGCCAAGTTAGGCGAAGACGTTCAAAAGTACGAGAAGCAGCTGGAATACAGCATGGCGAGAGATTTGCACAAAGGTTTAGCCGCGGTGCAAAGAATCGTGAACGAACGCGGGATTACGGGCGTCCACGGACCTTTGATCGAGTTGATGGAATGCGATAGTCGCTTCAACTCCGCCGTCGAAGCCGCCGCTGGAAACCAGTTATTCCAAATCGTCGTCGATAACGACGACATCGGAAGCGAAATTATTAAGCACTTGAACAAAGAGAAAGGTGGACGCGTGACATTTTTGCCTTTGAATCGTTTACAGATGCAAAACGTGAAATATCCGGAGGATAAAAACGCGTTCCCGTTGTTAAACAAAATCACTCGGGACGAGAAGTACAACGTTGCGTTCAGCCAAGTCTTTTCTCGAGTATTGATTTGCAGAAACATCGATGTCGCGGCGGAAATGTCGAAGACGACCAACTTAAACTGCGTGACCATGGATGGCGATACCGTTTCCTCCAAAGGCGTCATGAGCGGAGGTCACCGAGACGCAAACAAATCTCGATTGCAAGCCGTAAAAGCGGTCAAAACGTGCGTGGAAAGGCGCGAAGCGTTGAAAGAGGAAGCTGGAAAGGTGAAAACGGAGTTATCGTCGTTGGAGCAAACCGTTTCGGTGGCGGTTGGTGAAGTGCAAAAAGTCGAATCCAACAGACGCCACGTGGCGCAAACCGTCGATCGATTAAAGACAGAGTTGAGACACTTCTCTGAAACGTCGACTCGATCGGAACAACTCACTCGACAAAACGCGGACGCGATTAAATCCATGCGGGATGAAATCGAGTTGGCAGAGCTGGACGCGAAAGATTTAGCTAAAGAGAAAGGGACAAAGTTGGACGTGCAATTAACCGCGCAAGAGAAGAAAGAGTTCGAGGAGCTCAATCCCAAGTTAGCTTCTCTGAAAGAAGAACTTTCCAATTTATCCGCGGCGAGAGTCGAGTTACAAGCGACGTGCGAATCGTTAGAAGAAACCTTAAAATCGAATTTAGAACGCTCGCTGAGACGTTTGGCGAACCAAACGACTGAAGTCGACGTCGAGGCGAAAACGAGAGAGTTTCAAAAACTCTCCGCGCAACTGAAAGCGTTGAGAGCGGAAGAGAGCGAAATCAACGAAAAGCACAAGAAAGCGGTGAAAGCGCTCGCCGATGCTAAATCAGACGCAGATAGTCAAAAGATCCGATTAGAAAACCTACGAGCGAAAGTTGAAGACGTTCGAGGAAACTTGGGCAGCGATGAACGCGAGATGGAAGCTTTAGCGTCGAAACGCGCCAACTACGCGGCAAAAGTCGACGCCATCCAACGCAAAATTCGCGACGTCGGGTCCTTACCCGCCGACGCGTTCGAAAAGTACAACAGCTACACACCAGAGCAGTTACGAAAAGAACTCGGTAAGACGAACGAAGGTTTGGGCCAATTGTCGCACGTGAACAAGAAAGCCATCGATCAGTGGGAACAGTTCACCGAACAGAGAGACGAATTGAAAGAACGTCGAACGGAAATCGCGGAGGCGTCGAAGAAAATTTTGGAGTTGATGGAGCATTTAGACCGTAAGAAAGACGAAGCGATCGAGAGAACGTTTAAACAAGCGAGTTTGAACTTTAAGGAGGTCTTTTCGCAACTCGTGCCTGGAGGGAAAGGCGAGTTGGTCATGCAGAGGAAGAAGGCGGTCGTTCCGGAAGTCGGTGGTACCGCGACGGCGGATGAAAAGTCAAACGCTCCAGCTGCCGCTGCAGTCAACGCGGCTGCCGGTTTCATGGATAAATACTCTGGCGTGAAAATCAAGCTTCACTTTGGCGGCGGCGGCGAAACCATGCAAATGAAGCAACTCTCCGGCGGTCAAAAAACCGTCGTCGCCGTGGCGCTCATCTTTGCCATTCAAAGGTGCGACCCGTTGCCGTTCTATTTGTTCGACGAAATCGACGCCGCGTTAGATCCGCAATACCGAACGTCCGTCGCGGCGATGATTAGTGAACGAGCCGAGAAAGGAACGCAGTTTGTTTGCACGACGTTTCGACCGGAGATTGTGCGCAAAGCGAACCAGTTGATTGGCGTTTCGCACGTCAACAAAGTTTCCATCACGCAAAAAGTAGACGTCAACGAAGCGTTGAGATTCGTCGGCGATACTACGGAAGGCGTACCTGAGAGCGTTTTGACGCCTGGGACGAAGAAGCGAACGACGGAAGCTGCGAATAAGATGAAAAGAGCACGTCAAGAGATTGAAGCCGAAGGTTGATGGGGAAGAAGGCGCGAGAGATGGGAAGAGAGAGAGAGAGAGAGAACACATACAACACATAGACACAACAACGAATAAAACAAAGCACGAGTGTATTCCTATTTCTGATAAACAATATATACATACATAATATTAAAACAAAGAGTTCCAACGCGTTTAGTTTTTGCCGCCTCTGTATTTGTGGTCGTCGTCATCGTCGTGATCGTGGTCGTCGTCGTCGTCGTCTTTTCTCCCCCGCGCCCGCTTTCCGTGCTTTTTGCACTTCCAATTTTCGGGAACTCGAAACTGTTCCAACCCAATATTTTCACTTCCTAATTCTTCCGGAG
>ERZ651776.3885-NODE-3885-length-14307-cov-6.437386_pt1 | contig 14307 bp, 13 predicted proteins | sample MGYA00514761_ERZ651776 | MGnify/ENA metagenome assembly ERZ651776 | reverse complement strand
CGGCATGACGACCAGAAGCCATTTACCAAAAGTTAGGATAAAAACATGATCATCATAGGACTAGCCCTTTACGTGTACGTTGCCATGGTTTGGGCCGCGTTGAACGAGAACACGGGCGCTTCTGACTCAACGAGGAATCGTCATGAATAAGCGAAATTTGCAACTCTCACTCGGAAGAACACTTCTCACTGTGAGCGCTTTGGCGTTACTGGCAGCGCTCGTAGGGGTGCCTGTCTACCTCGGTCTTTGGCAACTCGCTGTCTACCCTGCTGTTATCGGCGTACTCATATTGTTTTGGATGTACTTGGTACACAGTGCGAAAACGGACCCGAATGATGCATTGGGTTTTATTGATCATGTGGGCGGTATGTTCTTCGCACTCTTCTTCGTAGGACCCGCCATGCTGTTCCTAGCGGTGTGGACGATCTACCTCTTCGCTCATGCCGACTCACTCGTGCGAGGAACCGCTTACACACTGGCGATACTTACCGTTCTGCTGTTGGTTCTGGGGAGCACTATTGAAAACTTTGCGGCGGGACTTTTTGTCAAATATGGACCGAGAATCAAAAAAAGGAGGCGGTCGAGGTGAAGCACTTCCCTGCCCTCCTGCTCCCCTACCCCTTCACCCACGCCTGCAAGATAAACACCATCGCCAGCGTATCCAGCTCGCAGTAGCGCAGCAGGCCATCACGCAGGCTTTGCCGCTCTTCGGGTTGTAGGTCTTCAAACTGCAACCGCAGGTAGGCGTAGCTGGCTGCACCGCCTTGGTTAATGGCCTCGGCTTGAAGGCCAGTCTCGTCCAGTCCCCCTAGCTCAGTTACCAATAGCTCATAGGGGTCCATCACCTGCCCGTTTGCATCTTGCACCCACCACGCCATGTTGCGGAAGTTGAGGCTGGGTATGTTGGCACTTACCCCTGTTGCGCCTATTGCGTCGGTGGCACCATAGATGGGTTGGCCATAGGTATCGCGCAAGAAGGCCGAGCTGCTCATGACCGCAGGCAATACCTTCTTAATGGAGCTGCTGCCCTGGGTACTGGGGTGAAAGTAGTGTTTGCGCGCCAGCTCGGCGAGGTCGACCATGGCACGCTCGCCCCCTTTGGTGATGTCGTCAATAAAGGCGATGAGAGCGTCGGTGTCATCGGGGGCCTCAGCGTCTTGGTTGAGCTGTGCCTTGATGGCTTCTAATATCGTGTTTTCATGATGGCTCCATCGCATGATGGTGCCTTGGTCATGACGCAAGGCCTCGCGCAGCGCCCTTACAAAGGCGTAGTTAGGGAACACGCCGGGGTCATCGCACAGAAACTGGTCGGCATGGCGCAGCGAACCATCCGCCTCTAAGACATGGTGCGAGAACTGAAACCCAACTTGCTCATAAGGCCTGCGCCCGGCATGAAACGGCAAGGCCACCGCGGCGGTCTCGAAGTCAATGAGGTGTAAGGGGTAGGTCCAGCTGCGCATCTGGTGTGCAAGGCCGTCATCGTCAAGGTAGTAGCCACGTTGTTGTGCTTCCGTTGGCAAGCCGTCAACTTGCAGCCACTGGCGCTGTGGGTTGCTTACTTCGCCCTGTGCGTGCTCGGTGACCTTTAAGTCCTCAGCCTGCACCTGTTTGAGCCGGTACACGCCTTGCTGCATGAGCTTGTCTTTGCCACGAAAATTCCATAGGTCCAGCACGGTGCCTTGGGCAAAGTCGGCATCCGTCCAATGAAGCGTCTGCTTCCAGCACTCATGAAAACCACTGCGTAGGGCACCGCCCAATGGCGCTTTAAATTCACAGCTGTGGCAGCGCGATGTGAGGCTTGGGGTTATGGGTTCATTGGCCGCGTAGGCCACGGCCCACTGCTTGGCAGTCTCAGCAAAGGGGCCGTTACCACCCGGAAACGTCAAGTCACTACCCAAGATTTCATTGGCCAAGTGATCCACACTCACACAGGTCAACACGCTCTCGGCGACCCCTGCTGGCTTGGCTCTCTCATTTACCAACACATCGGTTTGGCGTCCGTTGCGCTTGACCTTAAAGCATTGGTTAAGGCCGTTTTCTGTCGCTGTTTTGCTCTTGTCTGGCATCAGCAGGTGTGCGGTGACCGTGCTACCGGGAAACGCATGCATCACCACGTATTTCTGAAAGGCCACGTCTTGAAGGTACGCCAGATAGTTGGATTTGATACCACCGCGGGCACCCACCATCTCACTGACATCACCGGAGTACGACTTGGCCTTGACCTCAATGACTTCGAACACGTTTCCGCGCTTTACCAGTACATCCACGCGCACCAAGAAACCCTCGTACACGATGGCAGGCTCAAAGAGTGTGACGGTGTGTTGTTTGAGGCGCTCGGCGGTTTCGGCTATGGCGTCATCCACACCTTTGGCTGTGACCTCAACGCCATCGGGGTACATAAACTTAGCCAACTCCCCAACCTGAAACCCACCATCGGCGAGCATGGCTAAGAACGCATCCTCGTTGTTCGTATTGGCGTACTCAGGCTTACCGGTATAAAAGAGCTTGGTGGGGCACTCCACGGCTAGCTTAAAGCGTGATTTGGTCAGGTAGCGCTTGTTGGGTCTGTTAGACATGCTGAAACTCCGAGCTACTGCCCATTAGGCTCGATGTCCACAGCATAAGTTAAAGGTAACTTGCGCTCAACTTCTAAGCCTCCTCACCAGCAGCAACAAAACGGCCTCTAACTAACAGGTGATTTCACCTGACAGATAAATACTTGATGCGAATAACAGAAATCACCAAACCACCTACTCCAGACCAGGTACGAATCAAAGCGCTTAGCGCCAACAAGCAACGAGCGGCTGATGCTCTCAAAGCCGAGCGTGAGCGCCAAAAGCGAGCCAAAGGCTTGGAGATGCTACGTGGCACCTACCCCTAAGGCACATGGGAGCATTTCTGCATAGCCTGTCACCGGCTTTGATAGAGGTCCCTTGTTTGCACTTCAACCGCGCTTAGGTGTGCGGTTTTGACTCAAAACGCCACGATTCAAAAAACCGGGACTTGTACCCTTTCGCCTGTTCTTCCTCTTGCGCAATGCGCGCACGGTGCGCAGCAAGCTCTCTTACCTCATCTAAACTCTCGCGCTCCCAGCGTTTGAGCTCTGTCGGGTTTAATCGCCAATAAGGATTCCCAGTCGCTTGCTGCATGGCGTATTCAATTCGCTCTTTGCGATCCAACCCAAGACGTTGCCTAAAGAACACGGCGTCATGCACGCAAGCGATTGGTGGGCGCCCGAGCTCTACCGCGGTTGCACGCAGCACTGCCATGACTTTACTTTCCTCATGCTGGTAAAGAAATGCCACTACTTTAGAGCGGCTAGCGCGCCCTGTTTTAGTCTGCAGGATAGGTCTTTTAAGTAGATCCGGACGTAACGCGCTAACCTGTCCCATCAGATAGCTGTCCAGTGTTTGCTGTTCCCGGATAAACGCGATCACCGATTGGTCCTGCAAGAACCTAGACCTTGTGTCCGGGTCTTTAATCACCTCGACCAACGCGGGATTCGTCCACTGCCCTGCCCCTGTTTGCCAGCCCTTGGTCGTTGCCCGTGCACCGAAGGCAATGGCAGTAAACGCCTGCTTTAAGATCTTGATCTGCAGCTCGTAGTTTGCAACGCTTGCATCCACGAAGACATAACGCCGCACCACGCCAAATAGATCTGTTTTGTCATCCAAGTACAGGTAGGACATGGGAAACGCCTTGTCCACTGTTTTGTTTATATCTTTGAGATAAAGATATAGCCTGGCCTCCCCCAGCTTCCAAGCAACCACGCTAGAGCGGATGTCATACTCCCAGCAGTTACCCAAGATTGCGCGGCGCAGCTCCTTGTTCACGTTTTGCACGCTCGTGCCCTCGTAATACATGCGACCAAAGTCACTGGGCTTCTTAGGCTGCAAGTAGCGGCCACCCAGCACCTGCGCAACCGCCAATATGGTCTGAGCCTGCGCACATGCATGCTCAATACGCACACGACTTTTCTTGTTGGCACTGGTCCTAAGCCAATAGATGTAGGCCATGAGGCTTTTGACGTCCACTGCCAGCTCGTCGTAGCGCGCTGCCAGCTCCTCGCCAGACCACTTGGGATCGAATGTTGGATAGCAATCGCGAAAGATCGCTAGATGAGCTGACTTATCACCCAAGATCGCAAGGTCAACGGCACGATCTGTTTGCGCTGCTGCTATGTCTTGACCAATTAACTCCCAGTCGTCTTTGATACAGACAAGCTCGCTCAAGCGGATAGAGCTCACCTGCCCAGTGAGGTTGGAACCCTTGGCAGCATGCTCGACAAGTGCAAGCCCGTTACGCTCCAGCCATTTGTGAACTCGCTCCTTGTCTGAGCCAATACTGCCTCCCAAATTCGCCAGCTTTGAAGTGGGTACCGAGTAAAGATCAAACCGGACCTGCATAGGATCCCGCCCCTGATGGATGGACTGATTTAGGTACCCGCTCAGAACCGAGATGTACTTAGTGAGCGCTCGCTCCGCGCTGCCTTGGGGATTGGGAAACGCCGCTTTGAGCGCTTGCAGAACCGCTGGGTTAACTTCCAGTGTGACCATATGCTTACCTCCTGCTACACCAACCGCTGGTGCTAGAGGTATTTATGGCACTGAGCGCCACAATTGCACGTTTCTAAAAAGTCACACGCTTATAGTAATAACCAACTGATACACGTGGGATATTGGGTAATGATGGGGCAATTGCTTGATAGAAGAGCCGAAGGCGGATCCATCCTCTGTTCGCGGTTTTTTTTCGGCAGATTGGCCCAGATCGAAAACAGAGTGCTTTTACGAAGCCAGAAAACGTCCGAACAAAAAAACAAAGACGGATCGCCCTACGGGCATCTCTCTCCATCGCTGATTACTACTGGCAGCTGCTTCTTCATTAATTACTATAAGCGTGTGACTTTTTTTGATGTGCTTGTGGGCCCCTAATTTCGTGGGTCAAACGCCACGAAAAGCTTGAGTCATCTATGACGACCAGCTCAAAGCACAAGACCTACAAATTGGGCATCACGAAGCGCTCAAATCAGCCCTACAAGCGCTGAACACCTCGTGCAAGTAGTCAGCTAGCTGGGCTCGATGCAAGCTGTACGCTGAGTACCTGTCGTGTGGGATACGAGGTCTGCTCAGGTTATCCACAGATCAGCACATCAATCCACTGAAAACATAACAAAACTAGCTTTTTCCGTGATTAGTGGGCTAACCGTATGATTTCCTTGAATCTGCGTGATGCAAGTATTACCAGCAGAAAAGTAGTACTGAAACCGGCCTTTTCGATTGGTCATTTAGCAGCCGCGGTTGCCCTTTGAAACATCAGAAAACATACTAAAAGCACACAAAGAGTGTGATTTACAAGGAGTTGGAGATGGCACAAGCAAGGGCACTGGGCGCAGCGGAGATGGAGCAGGTTTTGGAGCACGTTAATGCAGGCAGACACGCACACCGCAACCGCTGCTTTATTCTGCTGACGCACCTGGCAGGCTTGCGTGTGGGCGAAGTTGCAAGCCTGCGCTGGCTGGATGTCATGACTGCAGATGGGCAAATCAAAGACGAGGTACGTTTGCTGCCCGAGATGACCAAGGGCAAGCACGCAAGAACCGTGTTCATCAGCACCCGGTTACGTCAAGAGCTTCAGCAGTATGCGGACATTTACAGACGTGCAGCACCGCTAGACTGTCCGCTGTTTTATAGCCAAAAAGGCGTACGTTCTGGCTTCACAGCTAATTCGCTTACCCAAACAATTGCCAAGCTGTATCGCAGCGCTGGTTTAGACGGCGCAACCAGTCACAGTGGGCGCAGAACGTTCTTAACGAACTTGGCAAACAAGGGCACAGCGATTCACTTGCTGCGCACATTGGCTGGACATCGCAGCATCAGCACCACTGCCACCTACCTGTACAGTAGCCCAACGCAGTTGAAAGCGGCTGTGGAGCTGGCTTGAGTGCCGCGTGTGTTGCTGTGTTCTATGTGCCCCACCGCTCATGTTGTGCAGCGGTGAGTTTGCGGCTCTTGCGCCTGATCTGTACAAATTCTCTGGGCATCACAACGCAGGGAAAGTTGCCACGTGCAGCGTTGATCACCAGTGCCCTACCCTTTTGAAAATAGTCGTAGGTTAGGTGCACGATGGCATCGTGCTTCTCCAGACGATCAGACGCCAGATCGTAGGTACGCACCTTGTGCTTGGGCACCAAGTTCATGTCTTGACCCACCGTGAGGATCTTGTTCTTGGCTTTCTCTGGCAGCGCAATCACTGCGCGCACGACTTTCAAATACAGGCAGAGACGCTGTATGGTCAGCGCACTTTTGAAACTAGGCCACAGCAAAGGACTGCTGGATAGGTCGCCAGTGTGAAAGCGGCTTAATTGCGCCACCAAAAAGGCCATCTGCTCTTGCGCCTGTGCCGCTGGCAGCGCCAAAGAAACCACGAAGCTTGCAACACCTGCGCCGCAAGCGCCACGCTTGGTTGGGTAGTTAACCTGCACATCGGTCAGCGCTTGTCCTAGATGGCCGAATCCGCACTCGCTCCACCACGATTGAAAGCTGTGCCCATCCACTGCCCCAAACATCGCCAGCACCTGGACGAGCGACTCCGAGGCGATGGTGTTGTCGGCCCTGTAGGCACTGGCCAAGAGCAGCGCCTCAAACCAAGGCACCAAGTAACTGAGCGAGGCCGCTTTTAACGTGCTACTTGCAGTCTTGTTTGGCAGCGCCCAAGACGTGCCAAACGGCGTCATTGCATCAGGCAGAGCACCCTTTGGCGAATAGGCTGGAGCTGCGATACCCCAGAAATCCAATTGTTGACTCACTTTTTTGCGCCCCTTCTAAAAAAGGAGTGAGCCCCGTGCTTAGGCACTCAAAGTTGACTTGTCGGACTAACCAGCCCGGCACAACACTTATCAAAACTGGAGAAATTATGGAAAACACTGAAAACACACTGCAAGCAACTACAGGACAGCCAAGTAGTGGAGCGCCCGCGGATGATATGGAGTTTGGCCTTTTGATGAACCGGGTCATGGGCGGTGCGCCCACCTCACGTCCCAGTGACAAGAGCGCAAACGACGTACAGGTCGATATCCTTCTTGGACAGGCGGGCAGCCTCACAAAGTTGAACGATCAGTACACGCAGACATTTGTGGTTAAGGGCACCAAGGCGTTGTATGACCTGCTAGGTGCGATCTACAGCTATGCGCTGCAGATTGACGGCTCGCCGCTTAGGGACCACGTGCTGCAACGCATGCGTGATCAGCTCCAGGAAACTCATGATGTCAAAACACAGGCCAACAGTCCGTGGATCACGACAATCGTGCGCTTCATACTTCCAAGCGACAGGCAAACGGCATACACCTACGCACGTGTGGTGCAAATCGCGTTTGATGAGAACCTAACGGCAACAGAGCTTCCAACGTATATCCGCGACAGAGGCGGCATCAGCAAGATCACAGCCACCAAGGAAAGTGAAGAGGCTGCAAAGGCCATCAAGGACCACAAGGCGGCAAAGCTCACGCTGACCCGCAAGGTATTGCTGGCAAACGCGAAGGCATCAAACCTAGTTGCTGGGCCAGAGCCCAAGAAGTATCTAAACGTCGTGCCTGAGGGTAAGAAGCAAGGAACGTTTGACCTCGCGATTTGCGTGAATGTAGGACAGGAGGTCAAGATCGTTCGCTTCTTACAGGTCAGTGAGCAGATGGAAGCTTCTGTGCTGGCAGCGATCGCAGACGCATCCTTGCCTGATGACCTAGATGCAGTGCAAGCCAAGCTTGATGAGTACCGCGAGCGCTTAGGGATCAACAGCGGCTGGGGCATGGAGCCAGGGGATAAGGGCTATGCCTTACCCAACATGCCCGTCATCGCACCTGTGCAGACGCAGCAACCAACAGGTGAGTCTCAGGTAAGCGCGCAGGCGGACACACAAGCCGCTCAAAGCACAACGCCACAGACCGTTGATCAGCAGTAAAGCAATCTCGCCCCCTCGTCGCTGTTAATGCGACGGGGGCACACAATGCCCCTCACGGGGCATTTTTTATTCCCAGGGTCTGGGGTTTCGCCTGCTTTGCAGCATCTCGATATTCATCTCACCCTGCAGGGGTGCAGCGTAGAAACGGTCAATCATCTCAGGGCTGGTGCGCGCATTGCGAGCCAGTGTCAGCGTGTCGATAGCGCGCCCGTAAAGCAAGCGGAACATGATGCTGCTGTGACGAAGGCTATAAAGCGATCTGATTTCGCCCGTGTTGCTTCTCCTAAGCCCTGTCATTTCCAGCACCACCTCGAACTGGCGTTGCAACTTCTTCATAGCGTCTTCCCTGCTGGGTGCATCAGGCATGAACACATACTCATTGGCGGGAATTTCCAGCGTACTGCCCCGCTCTTTAGCCCTGCGCGCGCACAGGCGCTGGTAGACGCGAACAGCCCACGGCATTGTCGTGATCGCGTAGCTGTGCCCTTTGCTTGGGGGAAGTGCTAGTCTGAGGTAGGTGTACTCCCTGTCAATGACATACACGTGCCCGTGCTGCATGTTCTTCACATCAGTGGGGCGGATGTAGCTGTTGACCATGAACACGATCAAATCGGGTAAATCCCGGGTCATGTGCACCCTGCGCACTAACTTGTCATCCGCACGGCGTGCCTCACCTGGCATACAGAAGTAGGACTCGCCTGTTAACGCGTCCTTTCGCCACTCCACAGCCACGCCCACCAGCTTCTTAGCCTTGGCTGTAACGGTCTTGTACTCAGGGACCGTGAACCAGCCTCTGGGCTTGTCTTCCACACCCACGTTCGGAAACTCTGGCACGTGCTTGAGAAAGCTGTGCCGCGCTGCGTGAATCAGCACCTTTCTGACAAGGCCCATATAGGCTGAGATGGTGGACACGCTCAGCTTGTGGTCTGGACCGCTCAAGTGCTGCAAGAACGCATCCAGCATCTTGTAGTTGATCATGTTCACGTCTGTTTCCATAAAGAACGGCAGCACGTGCTTGTTAAGACGAAGCTGCATGTTCTCAAAGCTGATCTTGGTCAGCTGCCCGCGCTTGTACTTGGCTTCCTCGCTCTCCACCAGAAGTCTGGATACGCCAGTGAACGTCATCACCTGGGCTGGGTTGTAGTCCAAGGGAGCATCTATGGAGCCGTTGTGCAGTCTGATGTTGATGTCGTCATAAAAGCGCTTGGCCGCCTCCAGTGCATCACGCTTGACCTCTGTCTTAGTCGTGCGCTTAAAGATCCGCTGATTGGCGTAGTAGCGTACCCACCAATAGCTCGATGCTGGGATCTTGAAGATCACCAGCTTGGTGGGGTATCCGGGGATACGGGTCAAGGTCTCCTGTAGGGGAACTGTGCGGTGGCGTTCGTGGGAATCAGGCTCCAGTGCTCTGGCCATATGGTGCTCACAATCTTTGCAGTTGGTGTACGGCAAAGTTTGCTTGGGAGCGACTGGGAAGATGGCTAGGGTTGTGGTGTCATCGGCACGCTGATATCCCACTTGGGTAATGGGGTATTGCTTGGGAAAGGCCGTGTTCTGCGCGTCCACGCTCAGTACTCACTGGGCAGCATGATGACCCAGCGCTCGCTGTCCCAGACTGCGTAGAAATTCACACTGGGTAACTGCAGGTCTGTGTATGGGATGGCTTGACGAGCGCGCTCTAACCCGTTGCCGTCCTCGTAGATCATCGTAGCTTGGCTCCCCGACACTTCGGTGCGCACCAATACGAACCAGTCTGCGGTGCCGATCTCAAGTAGGTGACTGATTGCAGCGTCTATGAGCCAAAAGCAAGCTGCTGTTTCAGCGAGGTATTTGACGCCGTCGGTGATGGCAAACTGGCGGGCTACGCGCCAGTACTGAGCAGTGCCTATGAACTGGGACAGGGTTGCGGTATCTAGCGGTTCTGTGTGTTTTGCGTTCATCGTATTCAAGTGTTTTATTACTTGAATACAGTGTGTTTTCAGACTTTTTTTATCGCAATCAGAGTCCGTCCAGAATGGCCGGACTCTAGAGAAATCGGTTGACTTTTGGGAGCTTAGATTTCACTCTTCGCGCACACCAGATGCATGAGATACCACAATCGTAATATAATCGTTTAATTATATATACGAGAGGAGCCGTACATGGACTCACTTGATGCGTTGGTTTTGGCCCGTATGCAATTTGCGGCCAACATCACATTCCACATCCTGTTTCCGACCATCAGCATCGCGCTGGGGTGGTTCCTGATATTTTTCAAATCAAGGTTTCTCGCGACAAGCCAGGCGCATTGGATGGCCGCCTACCAGTTTTGGATCAAAATTTTCGCCCTAACCTTTGCTATTGGCGCGGTTAGCGGTATCACCATGAGCTTTCAGTTCGGCACTAACTGGCCTGGCTTCATGAATACCGTGGGTAACGTAGCTGGCCCTCTGCTAGCCTACGAGGTGCTAACTGCTTTCTTTTTAGAAGCGACGATGTTGGGAATCATGCTCTTTGGACGGGGCCGTGTCAGTGAGTGGGTCCACACCTTGGCCACCTGGTTGGTTGCGGTGGGTACAACAGCATCAGCATTCTGGATTTTGGCACTGGACTCTTGGATGCAAACACCTACAGGGTTCGAGATGATCGACGGTAAGGCACACGTCCTGAGCTGGTTTGATGTTGTCTTCAATCCCTCCTTCCCATACCGTATGACCCATATGTTGTTGGCCTCAGGATTGACTGTTGCGTTCTTGGTTGCCGGCCTTAGCGCCTTTCGATGGCTCAAAGGCGAACGCTCGAAAGAGATTCGAGCCACCATGCGCGTTGGCGTATGGGTCGCAGCCACTTTGATCCCCATCCAAATTTTGGTAGGCGACCTGCACGGCCTGAATACTTTGGAGCACCAGCCCGCAAAACTTGCCGCGATGGAGGGAGTTTGGAAGACAGACAAAGGGGTCGGTGCGGTGTTATTCGCGATCCCAGATGCCGAACGAAAAATGAACCGCTATGAGTTGTCCATACCCAAGCTGGCGTCCTTTTACTTGACACACGACATCAACGGTGAGGTCAAAGGTTTGGATGCGTTTGGCGACGATCACCCACCGGTAGGCCCTGTCTTTTGGGCATTCCGAATCATGGTGGGCGTCGGCCTGCTGATGCTCGCAGTCAGCTGGTGGTCCACCTTGAAATTGCGACGCGACAGTGATCCCTCGACCCACTTGGCTATCGGTTTAAGTTTGATGACATTCGCAGGATGGTTGGCGGTGGTACCAGGATGGTATGTGACAGAAATTGGCCGTCAACCTTGGCTGGTATACGGAGTTTTGCGCACAGCGGATGCTGCCTCTGGCGTTCCCCCAAGCAATATCGCAGCTTCACTGACCATTTACCTCTTGCTTTATGCGGTGTTATTGGCCGCCTACGTGTCAACCGTGTTCTACCTTGCGAAAAAGGCGGCATCCGGGGCGCCAGGTGACGAGCCGCGTGCTGGGATGCCGTCTGCTGAGAATGCAAATGATCAACAAGGAGAGTTGTCCAATGCTTGAGCTCGGAATCGACTTAGCCAACCCAGCAGGATGGCTCCCTGTATTCTTCGCGTTGGTCATGGCCATCTCCATGATCGCTTACGTGGTTTTGGATGGCTACGATCTGGGCGTTGGTATTTTGCTTCGCCAGACGAATGACCTTGCTGAGAAAGACGCGATGATTGCCAGTATTGGCCCCTTCTGGGATGCCAATGAGACCTGGCTGGTCTTGGGGGTGGGCATTCTCTTGGTCGCCTTCCCGTTGGCACACGGCGCAATACTAGGTGCGCTTTACCTACCAGTTGCTATCATGCTCGCAGCCCTTACCTTACGCGGTGTAGCGTTCGATTTCCGCGTCAAAGCGAAGGCCCCTTACCGCCCATGGTGGGACCGGGCGTTTTACGCTGGCTCACTCGTCGCCTCATGGTCACAGGGTTTCATGCTGGGTCAACTCATAATTGGCTTCCAAAACACTGCATTTGGCAACGCTTTTAGCGGGATTATCGGTATCGCGCTGATTGCCGCATATCGGCTGTTGGGCGCAAGCTGGCTGATCATGAAGACAGAAGGTACGTTACAGCTAAACGCTGTCCAGTGGGCGAAACGCAGCTTGGCACTGACCGCCATCGGCGTCATTGCGATTTCCCTGGGAACTCCCTGGGCGAGCGCACGCATTTTCGAAAAGTGGTTTAGCTTTCCGAATATCGTGATGCTATTCCCGATCCCGGTCATGACAGCAGTGCTCTTCTTCATTATCGCCCGTAGCTTGGAGCGCCTTCCACTGCGGCTCGGCGAAGGCAATCAATACGGTGTCGCGGTGCCATTCATGGCAACACTTGGTATTTTTTTGCTTTCATCGTACGGACTAGGTTACAGCCTATTCCCGTGGCTGGTCATTGATCAGCTCAACTTTTGGCAAGCAGCCAGCTCAACAGAGGCACTGATGGTGATTTTTTACGGCGTCGTCATCGTGTTCCCTATCATCATCGCCTACACGGCATTCTCCTACCGAGTGTTCTGGGGAAAATCAACACCACTTGAATACTAGCGAACTCTTGCAGGAGTGAATACAGGCGTAAAAAAAGGCCCTCAAGAGGTCCTTGCACTCAATGCTTTCAGACCTTTTTATCGCAATCAGAGTCCGTCCAAAAAGGCCGGCCTCTCGGGAAATCGGTTGACAAACTAAATCGAAAATCCACCCAAGAAGCACCGAAATAAAGAATGTCTACCGACCTAAAGACTCAGTGTTTCTGGCCTTCGTGCTTTTGATGGACCTTTAGCGTGTGTTTATCAACCGGTTTCGTAAACATGCGGGCTGAAGCGCTTACCTCCAAGGTGTGACGCTGGCCTGCCCGGTCTTCGATAATCAAAGTTAACGGCACGACATCGCCCACATTTACTTCGCCTTTGAGATCCATGAGCATCACATGATAGCCACCCGGCTTCAGGTCCACTGGTTTTCCAGCTGGTAAGTCCAGAGACGGCACTGCGCGCATTTTCATGACACCGCTTTCCATGATCATGCTGTGCACCTCAACGACGCCAGCAATTGGGGACTTTGCAGCCAGGAGCTTTGCGCCCTCCTTGGACTCTAGCTGCATGAAGGCGCCTGTAGCCCTTTGTTGTGGCACGGTGGCCCGAATCCAGGCATCCGTTGCGCTCACTTGCGCGTAGGTTAGATTGGCCGATAACGACAGTGACAAAAGAAAAAATACTTTTTTCATGGGAGTTTTCTAAATGAAGTCCATTAAGGAATGACAGGGTCGCGCATCAACCCGCCCAGTAGGGGACGGTGTGCGCTGAAGAGACTCAAGAAATCAGACCTGCGGCTGCGGCGGAGCCCTAGCTTGCCAAGGCTTACCCAGCGGTGTTTGCAGCTTGGCAGACTCCCGCGTACTCTGAGCGATTGAGAGCTCTATTTGGGGAGGAGAGAATTGCAGCACCACGGAGAGAGGCGCCGAAAGCGGCAAACAAAAAGGGCAATGCAATTCGCTGGTGTCGCCACTTGGAGCACGGCCGTCCAGAGAAACAATGGTAACGCCAGAGGTCGAGCATATGACCTCCATGGAAGTAGGATTCGCCAAAGGTGCGGCAATAGCAACACCTAACGCTAGGCCCAACCACACGAGGGCTAACCGTCTAAACAAGCGCGCATTACGCAGAAATTGCATAACGGCATTATGCAGAAAAATGCCAGCCAGCTAAAGATTTAAACGCTATGAGGCGCGCGTTGGTGCCAGAAAGCAAACAATATTCGTACGTACTGAGACATTTCCTTTCAAACAATTTTGGTTGGAAGCTGTAATTTGAATCGAACTATAAACGCTGATTCCACATGGCATTCCCCCAAACCTGTAGACACTTTTTTGTCGTTTACGGAGTTTTCAATCGGCGTAAAAATCCGCTGATCGCCTCAGTGTGCGTGAATTTTTCGAAGCGCGTACAAGGAGACTCTCGAGCTTTTTCCAGCGACCACCGTGCTCAATTGCGAGAACCCTGATCGCGCCTATGTGTATGGATTTTTCGATCTGCGCGCGTGGTGATGACCGCAGTCGAAGTGTATGAATATTTCCAGCGTCAGCGTCAAACTTCAATCTGAAGAGTGCTTAAAGATCTGGGGAATGCCAAAGAGAAGAGAGCAATCAAAGAGCAAACAATCCAACGCAGACGACTACAACATCAAATTGAAACCGTTCAAACTTTAAAACCAATGAGCCAATCTTTCCTTGGAGAAATTAACCCATCTGCCTCAAACCATCTGAAGACGGACATGTAGGGTGTAAGTGCAGCCTATGACCGCCATGACCAGTCCGGCAGTCCAAGACAACAACGCGCGCTTGGTGCGTTT
>ERZ651776.3882-NODE-3882-length-14318-cov-5.879222_pt1 | contig 14318 bp, 17 predicted proteins | sample MGYA00514761_ERZ651776 | MGnify/ENA metagenome assembly ERZ651776 | reverse complement strand
GGCTCATCCGGTGCATCTCGATCTGAATATCGGCGCGTTCATGCCCCGACACACCGCGCAAGGGCGGCGGGGGCCCGCCCTGCGCCACATCCGCCAGCCGTCGCCGCTCCAACCGCGCCACAAGCCGGTTATGCGCCAACAGCGCATTGGCGACCATCGCCGCCGCCAAAACCAGCAGCAGCCCCCAAATCACGGCGCAGCGGGCGCGGCGGCAAACACGTCATTCAGCCAGCTGGCGATTCGCACACCGGACTGGCTCAGGCGCAAATCGACGGTCGCCTGATGATCAAACACATAATTCCAGCGCAGATCTTTGCGCGCCTCACCCGGATAAACACCGGGCCGCAGCGCCACGCTCTCCGCGATCCACACGCGCGGATCCGGATCGTCCCACGCGGACGCCTGCTCCGGCGTGATCCGGCGTGACAGCCCCTCGGCCATTTCCGTGTAACTCAATTGCTGATGATCAACGATCTTCGTGTCCCAGATTGTGTGCAGCCGCGTCATGTCGCCAAACCATTTGATCTGCACGTCATTGCCGCCCCGGTCGTCGCCGTTGCCGGCATGCAGCGGCTGATGCAAATCGCCGATGATGTGAACCGCAAACCGAAGCGCCCGCTGCCGCTCCGCCAGCGGCAGGTCCGGGTTTACGATCTCCGCGCGAAACCGCGCCAATGCCGTCACAGAATCGCCCTCATCCGGCGCGACGGCCGTGTCATAGCTCTCTCCGTCCGGCACGGTGACATAATGCCAAGGCCCCGCCTCCCGCCGCCAAAAACTCTCATTCGAACTGCGCATGAAATCGGCCCACACCGACCCTTCCGCCAAGGTCTCAACCCCAACCAGCGCCGCAACACCGGCCCGCGCCTCCGGCGACAAATACGCCTCCGCGATCGCCCCGCCGACCCTGTGCCCCGTCTTCCCCCACGCCCAGGCGGAGGCCGGCAAGACCCCGCAAAAACAGACGGACAACAAAAACAGAATCAAAGTGCGCATGCCGCCTCATAACACATCACAGCACCCCACCCCGAATAAAACTGCCCAGATATTGCCCACACCTTTGATCAAACAGGCCCAAAAACACGCCTCTTTTCGCATGTTTCGACACCAATAAAGCAGATGAAAACACCGCTAAAGCTGCGCTTAATATTTGATTTTAAAGAGAAAATCCGTGGTGGGCGATACTGGGATTGAACCAGTGACCCCTACAATGTCAATGTTCGGGATCTGTTTATATAAGCGATTGAATTATCGAATATTTTTCTAGGAACACACCAAAATTGCCCAGATATTGCCCAACTTAATCCTGGAACCAACCATGGTCCAACACCCGCTTCTTTATCTCTGGGCTAGCGACGTGTGTGTAGTTCTGTACCATCGCAACGGTCGACCAGCCACCTTTTTCCTGTAGCTTCAGCAGATCCGGATTGACTGAATATTGCCACGTCGCCCAAGTGTGCCGGAACGACCGAATGCTGGTGCGCGGAAGGCCCACACGCTTTGTCAGCCGGTCCAGCCGTCGCTTCGGCCCGTAGTAGCGTTTGTCCGGCGACTGGGAATAGGGCTCACCATTGCCATCAAGCCAGACATGAACGTCATCTGCCCCGCGCTCTGGCAGCGCCGCGCGGCCACGCGCACACAGATCGAAACTCCGGACGCGGCCACCCTTGGTTTTCCAAAAGACGATCCGCCGTCCATCCAGCCCCACCTGCCCCCAAGTCAAAGACATGACTTCCGATGTGCGCGCGCCGGACGCCACGCAAAATGTGATCAGCGGCGCCATCGGACCAGCCGCCGTGATTAACGCCTCGATCCGTTCCGGTTCATACCACTCATAGGCCGACTTTTCTGTCTTGAGCTTCCGAATCTTGATCGGCGGAGCGAGCTTTTCCTCCGCCGCGTGGGTCATGATCACGCTGGCGAGCGCGAAATATCCACGGTTGATGGTGGACGCGGATTGAGTCGGAAATAGCTTGCGCGCTTGACGGTGAAGATATCCATTGGTGATATCCGACAACGCCGTATCGCCGATCGCATGGATCACCGTGTCGAAATAAAAATAAAGCGTCGAGTTCCCGCCGGCTTCGAGCCACAGCGCAGCGGCGTCGCCAAAGGTCGGTTCACTTACCGACCTTGACGCCTGCCCTGGCAAGGCGACTCCGTGAACATCGGCGAAGATGCTGACTTCGAGTTGCTTGAGGATCGCGCGCGCCTCTGTTTTGCTGCGAGTTCGCGCGCTCTGGTCGATCCGGACGCCGTGGTGCGTGCCGCGGATACGCCAGATACCGGACGGCCTTTGATCGAGCGTGAGCATGATTGTGCGTTAAGCTGCCCGATAATCATTTGCAAATGACGTTCTGTGAACCGCCGCGCGCCTTTGCCATTCGCCCCAGTCCGCAGACAGGCGCCCAATTCATCCGATAATGTCCGCAGGCGCCGCTGCGATAGACCCAAAATATCCATCGCCTGATCTTCGCTGATCGTCTGATATTTTTCGGCCCAGGCGGGGGTCAAGTTTCACCCGTCCTCAAAATGAGCTGACAGAGATAGCCACGCGACCGCGCCTGCCATTGAGCAAACCCCGTTACCGCATGCCCGTAATCGGTCCACCCGCGCGGCCAGCCCATTAGCCACTCGACAAAATATGGATTGAGCCGTTTCTTGCCAACCCGAATGACCCACGCGCGCAACTGCTTGCGCGATCGAACCCGAGGACGTGTCCAGATCAGCAAGGCTCGGCGCAGAAAACGGGTATGAGGTGAGAACATGCTCCCATCGGGCACTTGACGGCCCCGGGGCGAAATAGGGAAGCCCTGCTCCGTTGCATAATCCAAGCGGTCCATCCGGCTCTTGCCGTCCACACGCGTCACACTGTCCGGTGATGACCCCTTGAACATCACCACGCACGGCATTGGCCACGTCTCCGCCAGAGCCATCACCCGACGGCTGAAGTCGCTGTTGCCCGCCATGCTGTTGCCGTTCTGTGCGGGGGTTCCCGCCATTGGGGTCGGCCATTTGTCCACTTGGTCGTTCAGGGTTTGGCTCCGCGCCGGATCGTCCCAGCGGTGCGCCTCGCCCGCCCGAAAATCTCGTGTCTGAGGCGTTGCCCAAAACGCAACCTCGTCGTTCAGATTGCGCATCCCATGCCCCTGCGATTTCTTTTTTGCGATATATGCTGCTGTGTGAGGCGGAAAGTAATCCCGCGTCACTGGCGTCGCCCATGACGAATAATCGCTCGCGCCTGTGGGATGCGCCCACTTCCTCCGCGCTGAAAATTCCCGCCGCAACGCGGTAGCCCAATCGCTCCAATGCTGGGATGAGCACGGCAAGCTGTCCGTCCGCATTCCCTGTGACGTTCTCTCGGAACACACGGGCAGGCCGCACTTCACGGATGACCCGAACAAGTTGGTCGATAAGGAAACGGTCATCATCGGATCCAAGACCGGAACCGGCGACACTGTTGGGCTGACACGGGTCGCCGCTAATGATGCAATCCACTGTTCCACGCCACGGCTTGCCGTCAAAGGTGGACAGGTCAGACCAGACAGGCGCTGCATGAAGACTTTCGTCTTCCATGCGCGCACCCAAGACTGCGGCGGCTTCGACGTCCCTCTCGACGTGGCAGACTGTGACAGCGTTTGTAACTGCAAGTCCGACAGCAAGGTCGAGGCCTCCGACGCCGGCGCAGATGGACAGGACATTGTAGGAGGAAGGATTAGCCACATCGTCCCTCACCACGCGATCAGGATGCCGTGGAAAATATCCCCCGGCTGGGGCACGAAATAGGCAGTGAAGGCGGCGACATCGGCGAAGCCGTCGGCGCGGGCGAGCGCGTCGATGTCTTGACGCACCCATTCACCCTGCCCGTCGCGGGCGTAGGCAAACACATGCGCGCCGCCGTGCCGGATCTCGATGACATTGACCGCGCGGATCGTCACCGCGCCCAGCTTTCGCTTCTCGGCGGGCACGCGCGACTTCCACCAAATATGCGCCGTGTCACCCGCCGCCACGCGCCGATACGGGGAGCGGGGCGACGAGGCAGCCGGATCAAATTTGCGGATGGTTTGGCGTTTGGGTGGTTCAACATCCAAGGCTGACCGCCCGGTCAAGTCGATGCACCACATATCCGCATCGGCTGATGATCCGTCAACGCCGCCGGTCAAACAGACGCCATAGAGCAACTCCGGCAACATCTCCGGCAACTGAAACGACAACAATATCCCGCTCATGACTGCGCCTCCGCAGCAGGCATGGCGTCATGCACCACGCCATCAAGGAGACGTCCTGCTTTTGATTTGCCGACTCGGTAAACCATTGTTCCGCTCGGAAGAGAAACAGGCGCTTCTCTGATGTATGCAGAGGAATAGTCTCCGCCCTCTTTCCATGTCATGCCATGCGGAAAATATTCGCCCCACTGCTTGAAGAAAAACGGGACGTCCGCATCGGCACATTGGTCACGGATCGACCGCGCCCAATCGGGGTGCATGGGCCGCGCATCGGGACCACTTTCCCCGCCGACGATGACCCAGTCGAGCTTTGGGTGGGCATCAAAAATATGGACCCAGCCTTCATCAGGATCCTGCCCAGGGTCAGGATCAAACACGCACGCACCCCCATGTATCGCGGATAACCAATAGTCTCCTTGGACGGGGGCGTCCTCCGTTCCGGTCCCAGCCTTTTGGATCAGCGTCAAATTCACCGGCCCCAGCAACGGTTCGCACGACACGAACCGCACGGCGGCCGGCGTATCGAGCAAGAGCGGGATGCGCTCGTCTGCGCGGCGCTGATCCTCGACGGACACGCCGAGCCAGACGTTGGGGAGTGGCCACTCTTGAAAACTGAGCTTCCGGCCCTTCGCAATTTGATCGAATACCGAGATACCCTGAACGCGAACATTTAAAATGCGAGAGAATGGATCCGCTATCATCCAATCCCGCATCCGCTCTGGATGCTTGGTCAGCACTTGAAACCGGTGCTGCGGCGCGAGCGCCATGATGGCAAAGACGCGATCGATCTGATCGTCCGTCACTTCCGGATGAAACAAATCCCCCATCGAATTGACGAAATAGGTCGTCGGTTTACGCCGCCGCAGCGGTTGTTCCCACACGGCGTCCGGGGCTTGCCCGACCTTGCCGGTCCAAACGGTCTTGCCATTCACTTTTCGGGTCAGACCCGCATAATGCGGTGTCTTGCCCGTCGCTTCGTTCATCGCTTCCAGCCGCCCAGCCATCGCCATCGCGTAACAATTGGTGCAGCCTGGCGACGTCACCGCACAGCCGACAAGCGGGTTCCACGTTGCGTCTGTCCATTCGATCTTGCTCATGATGATAAACCTTCACATTTTGACAGGGCGCCCAGGGCTTGGGCGGTGGGGGTGCAATTGCCGGGGGTGAGATATCCGGCTGCGATCAGGGCGGGCGTGCGGCGTTCGATGCGAGCCGCGCCGACGGCCGTCGCCGACAGCTCTCCCCGCCAATGCCGGATCACATCGCGGTCGCGGGGTGACAGGGTCGCGGCGGTCATGGCGCTGCCTCTGCCAGGGCTTTGTCGCGCGCTTCATTGATCTTGCTCATATCCTCGGTCGATCCGCCGGGGCGATCCGGATGATGGGTCAGCGCAAGGCGCTTGGCCGCTGACTTGATGTCGGCCGCGCTGGCGGAACGCGGCAATCCCAACACGGCGAACGGATCCCCGTGACCGGCGGGGGCGGGCAGGCCTTTGTGACCTTCGAAACTGGCGCGCAGGAAGTGCAACCCGCCATGCCGGAAATCTGTCCGCCGCGCTTCGATCAACATGTGGATCGCTTGGACGTTATGGGCGACGGTCCGGTACCGATCACAGGCAACACATTGCGGGCGATCGTCCCAGTGGAAATAGACCGCGACGGCAGGATCCGCAGGCGCCCGACCGGATAAACCGCCGACATTTGAGCTGATCACGATCTGATTGACATCGATGCGCTTGCCCGTGTCGTCACCCAAAAGGCGCAAAGACCGGCGCACATTCTCGACCGCCTTGTGCAGCGTCGTCTTGAACTGCCCCTCAACAGGGCGACGGGTCCGGACCCGATCGATGGGCCACGCGAGCGGGAATTCAGTGGGGGCAGTCATGACGGGTGCACCGTTTTGGCAAAAGAGTCTGCCGCAGATTCGGTCTCGAACTCGGAGACCTCAGAGCAGCCATCGCAGTCAACCCATCTGACTGCCCAGACCGACGGCAACCGCTGCAGGACACCGATCTCAATAATCTGACATTCGGGGTGTTCCTCTAGGACCATCTCGGCCTCATCGAAACAGGTGTGCCATTCATCGCCGTGGTAATATTTCTGATCCGTGTTCTTTCGACTTGGTCCAAGGACGCTCTTGTTGGTTTCCATCTCTCTCTCCTTCACTCGGTTTGTTGTCCGGCGGTCGCGCCGAGTGGCGCGCGACCTTCGGTGTGAGCGGGGTTTGATCCCCGGATCAAATCCCAGATCACACCCTGAGCGGCATGATCACGTCGAGCGCGTCGGGGTCGTTGGGGGTGGTTAGGCGGGCGGGGGATTTGGCGTCGCCCAGATCGATGATGACGGTGTCCGCGCCGTTGGCGGACAGGGCCTCGGCCAGATATTTGCCGTTGAACCCGATGGTCACTGGATCGCCGTCCAACGCGCTTGCGATGTCTTCGCGGGCGTCGCCCGCCTGCGTCGACACCCGCAGCGTCACCGTGTCTTTGGCAAAATCAAACTGCACGGCGCGGCTTTTCTCGGTCGACAGGATCGACACGCGCGCGGCGGCAGCCGACAGGGCGGCGCTGTCCACGGTCGCGGTTTGGAACGGGCCTTTGGGGATGACGCGGTCATAATCCGGGAAGGTCCCGTCGATCAGCTTGGACAGCAGCGTCCGGCCCCCGGCCTCGATCCGGATGCGCGCGTCGGACACGGACAGGCTGACCGGATCATCATCGATCATGCCGTCCAGCCAGCCGCGCAGGATCGACACGGTCTTGCGCGGGACGATGACGCCGGGGAATTCCGCGCCTGCGGCCAGCCCCAGATCATCCAGCGCCGGCCCGAGCGCGAGGCCCAAGCGGTGCCCGTCGGTGGCGCAGGCCGCCAGCCGCCCGTCCCGATCGTGCAGATAAATTCCGTTCAAATAATAGCGCGTCTCTTCCGTGCTGATGGCGTACTCGACCCGCGCAAACAGGCGGCGCAGCGGGGCGACCGCAATGTCGAGGCTGACCCCGCCCTGCAGCGCCGACAGGCTGGGGAAGTCAGCAGACGGCAGGATCGGCAATTCAAAATGCGACCGCGGCGTTTCAATCCGCAGGCGCTCCCCGTCCGTCACCGACAGCCGCACCTGCCCACCCTTGGGCAATTTGCCCGCGATGCGTTTGATCGCATCGAACGGCACGCACAATGCACCTGTGGCCGTGACGGTCACATCCGGCTCGACCCAGACCGCTTCCAGATCCAGATCCGTCGTGATCAGACGCATCGAGCTTTTGTTCACTTTGATCTGCACGCAGTCCAAAATCGGCACGGCGGCCTTGCGCCCCGTGACGCGGTCAACGCGGGCCAACGCCTCGGTCAATGTCTGTGTGTCCAGCGTGATGTTCATGTGTCAGTCTCCATCGAAAAAATGTGTCAGGGCTCAGCTGTCGCGGTACGGCAGGCTGCGGGTGAAACGCCGCGACGTCTCGGCCTGCGCGCGGGCGCGCAACTCCCGGCTACGGATCTCCGCGCCCTGCAATGTGGCCAGCAGGCCGAGGCCCTTGTGGGTCAGCAGGACTTTCCCGCCCGGCATGGTGCGCTGCGCCAGACAGGCCTCGGCGAGCAGTTTTTGTTCACGGAAGGTGATCGGCATCCCCGCCCCAACGGCGCGGATCAGGGCAAAGGTGCCGCGCGGCTCTGACGCGGACCGGAGCAGCTGAGTTTGCGGGGCAGTGGTGATGACGGATTGATCAGTCATCGCACCCTCGTCCGACACGACCGGGATCACCCGGTGCCGTGAAGTCCTTCCAATGACGCCATCCTTTTGGGCAGTGAAACCCCCATTCACGAACACGCGGGCCAGTGATGAAAATCGTCCAACAATCAGCGGGCGCTGCACCGTGACCGCGCGGACTTCCGACCACGAGGCGGTGCGCGGATTGCGGACGGCGGATGTAGATGCGGCGTGGTTTCATGACCCGCGTCCGCAACGGCATCACCTCTTCGATGCACCCGCGAAGGGGGACAGAAACATTCCACCATGGATGATCATGCAGCGCGCGGTCGTCATCGTCACGACGGATGTTGTGCAGATAAATATTGAACCAACGGTTCCGGGGAATGATCCACCAGCGCCGCATGTAAGCATCGAAAGGATCGCCGATGATGAAGTCCGGCGCGCGGCGGAACCGCCGTTTGAGCGCGGCAAAGAATTGCTCACTCATATTGTCCTCCGTGACTGTCGCGGCGCATCGGGACGCCGTTGACGAATGTGAAATGGGTCCAGCCGCGGCCTTTGGCGCCGGACCGGGGGGCTTCCTGCGCGCCGAACGCGCGGGCCTTGGCGGCAAATTCGCGCGCGAATGTGTTGGGCCGCCACGGGTCAAACCCTTGCGCGTCGCACCAGGCGGCGAAGTCTTCGTAAATGTCCGCGCGGGGGACCCAGCGCGGGCTGTCAAACACGGTCACATCATCGGTCAGGAAGCGGTCACGCGCCCAGGCCATGTCCTCGACACTGGCCGTGCCGGCCTGCATCGCCGCCCAGATCGGCGCGGCGGAACTGTCGCGCAGCGCGTCCTCATTCCACCAGCGCCCCCAGATGATGCGGTCCTGCGCCCACGCCGCGAACTGGCTGGACTGTCTGCGGTAGCTGTTCAGATCATCAATGACGTGGCGCGGCGGGGCATAGTCGAACCCGCGCGTCCGCCAATCGGCAAAGCCCTCAATCATCCAGTTCAAAATCCCGTCGCGTTCGGCGCGCAATTTCGGGATGATATCCGTGTCAATTTGATGGGGCAGGAAGCGGTGCGGAAAGCGCACAAAAATCGGCCTTCGCCAGAACCCCTCATCATCCCCTTCGACCTTGGGGCGCGGGTTGCACATCATCACCATTTTGAACTGCGGATCAAACTCGGTCTGCTTGCCATAGCCGCCGCGCGCCGACAGCTCTTCGCCGCCGGTGATCGATTTGATCATGGTGCCGTCCAGCATTTGCTTGTGGTTCGGTTCCGGAAACAACACGACCCGCGTCCCGCCCGCCAGCCGCATCAGATCCTCGCGCGTGCCGCCGGCATTGACGCGCGGGTTAAACAGGATCGTCTCGATCGTGCCGGTGCGGAAATAATCGCCCAGCACCTCTTTCAACGCGGCGACCGTGGTCGACTTGCCGTCGCCGCCCTCGCCTTGGAAAATGAACCAATTCTGGCGCGGATTATGGCTGACCAACATCGACCCGCAGATCCGCTGGAACAGCTGCAACTTGTCGCGATCCTCCGGGAAGACGGCGCGCAAATGTTTGCGCCACAGCGGGCAATCATCCTCATCCGCCATCAGCCGGACAAGGTTCGGACGGGCCAGCGCGACGCGGGTGATGCGGTCCTCGGCATCCGCCGCGCGGACCGTGACGCTCGCCACACTGTCGAGCAATTCCTCGCCGACCTTTGGCACGCCGAGCGGCAGAGACAGCACCCCGCCGGGCGTGTTGAACAGGTTCGGCCCCGCATCCAGCGTCGCAAACCGGACGCGGAAATCGCGCAGCACAGCGGCCTGTTTCAACGTGCTCTCTTGTTTTTTGACATTGCCCAGCGCGATCGCGGCTTTCCACAGGCTGCTCAGCTGGCCGCGCGCGCGGGTCCTGGCGGCCTGCGCTTCGGCCTTGTCATCATCATCGAGCCCCCGGACATTCACATACAGCACGGGCGCGAACCAGTCTTTCAGGGCCGGATATTCGACCCGCTTCATCTGGTCCCGCATGTCGAGCACGGCGCGGTGGGCCAGCGCCTTGCCTTCATCCGCGTCAAACCGCTGCCCATCAAAGCGCAGCCAGCCGATCGCCTCGCAGAAGATCAGCTCATTCGACAAATAGTGGCTGAGCCGCAGCGCCATGCCATTGTCCGTCGTGTCGAGCAGCGCCCGCGCCTGATCGTCATTCGGTTTATCGGGCCCGTCGCCGTCTGATCCGCGGCCATCCGAGCCGCGACCACCGGACCCACCGCCGTCATCATCATCATAGGCATCCAGAGGCGGCAGATCATCATCACCGCCCGCCGCTGTCCCGCCGACAACGCGCAGACCGCCCTTGCCAGCGGCGTCCGATTTGCCACCCCGCGCCGCCCGCAGACCCGCCGCCGCATCCGACACCAAATCCGCAATCGCAGACGGTCCGGGGGCCGTGTCGTCAGCACCCGTTTCGGGCGGCTCATCTGTCGGGCGGTCGCTCACGCGGGGTTAGCCGTGGCCCGAAAGTTTCAACGCCATTGCGCGGCGCTTGATCTGATCCTCGGTCACGTTGCGACCAATGGCGATGGCGCACGCGCCCCATTTGCCGGACTTGGCCGCATTCCGAATCTTCAAATCATCATGGTCTGACCAGCGGATGCCATCGTCCTTGACGACCACAGCGGGCGCGGGGCGGGCCTTGGTCTGGCGCACCACCAGCGGGTTGGCGCCGCGCGGCAAGGCCAGCGTCAGCAGCGATCCGGATGTTTGATAGGTCGGCTCAACCTTGTCACAGGCCGCCGCGCCAATATCGGCAAGGCCGGACAGATGGGCGCGGTGAACCGTCGCGTTGGACAGTCTTCGCGTGCGAACCCGGTACCGGCCTTTGGTATCGGGCCGCACCCGGTAAAATAAATGGGTCTCTGTCTCGGCAGAAAAAACCGCAAGCCGCTCATCATCCCGCCACGCCAATTGCGCCAGAAGCCCCGGTGTCAGGGTCAGGGCCAATTTCACACCGGACTTTAAATGGCTCACCGTCAGGCGGAGCGGTACGCGCGATGTGTCGGGGGTTTGCTCGGCGGCGGCCACGAAGTCATCGGGCCAGTCAATCTGGGCTGTGTCGGTCATCGGTCTCTCCTGTGTTCCGCCAGCCACCGATCAATCTGATCAAGGGCGTGGGCCATGTGGGTGTGGTGTTGGGCGATCTGGACGAACAGCACGGCGTCGCCGTCAAAGCCGCAAGCGCTGCAGACCGCGCGGTGGGCGACGGCGGGGGCCGCCGTCAGGCGCACGGGGCGGCCCGCCGATCCGGAGACGACAAAGGTCAATCCCGAATGGTCACAGGCCGGACACGGATCAAAATGGGCCGCGCCGGACGCATCCAGACCACACATCACCCGCGCATCGGCCAGGGTGAAACGGACCAGCGTCCGCGCCTTGCGTTCCCGCAATGCCGTGCGACCGCAGACGCGGGCCCCGGTGGTGAATTGACCGCTCACGGTTGGGCCCTCGGCACGGGCGGGGGCGCCTGAAATTCGGACGGGGCGACGCCCGCCTCGATCAGGGCGGCGACGGCGATGCGAAAGGGGAGGCCCAGATCAACCAACCAACGCGCGACACGCGGCGGGGTTTGCGTGCCGGTGACGGCTTGGCTGATCAAATGGGTGGTGAGCGAGGACGTCAGCCGCGCGTCCAGATCATCACTGATCCGCCGCATTTGACCGAACGGATTTTCCGCCCAGCTGGACGCCTGATTGCAAGTCTGTTCGGCCTGCAGGGCCGCGCCCAGATCCACATCCAGCCGCGCGCCAAGCGCCAGCACCACGACCATCACCCCGGCCAGCGCGGGGCCCATGGCGTCCTGATCACCCGTCACGGCGCGCTCGATCACGTCCTGGCATTCACCCAGCAGGGTCACCGCCGTGACGTCCATCGGGGCCGGCCCGAATTCATCCATCGCCCAGCGGCCAATATGGGCCTGCCAAACGGCGAGCGAGGCGTCCGCAGCAGGCACGGCCGTCAATCGGTCGCGGATCGCGGACGACTGCGTGTCGGTTTGGCGGGTCATGTCGTGATCCGCCCGGTGCCAACCGACGGCCCATTCCGGCCCCGGCCAGACGGCGCACCAGAGCCAACCCGCGTGCGGTGGATCCAGCGGTCCATGCGGGCTGTGCGCTCTGTCAAAACCGACCGGCCACCGTGGGCCGCGCAATAGGATCCCCGCGCGGTCGCCGACCCGCAAAAGCGCAGATCATTTGTGTCATCATTGATCGGCCAACGGCATTGCCCGTCGGCAATATCCAGCAGGCTGATACCCGGTGCGCCATCGGCTTGCGTGACGGTCGGGGTGTTGGGCTGGGGCAGCGGCTTGCTGCGGCTCCGCGGGGGCGCGGAATGGGCGGGGCGCATCCGTCCGGCGGCGCGCAGGCGGTGGATCTTGCCGAGCACGGCGGAGCGGGACACGGGCGCGCCCGCCGCTTGGCTCAGCGCCTTTGCCGCCACGCCCGCCGACACGCCGTCGCCATCGATCCGGCGGATCAGCATCGCCTCTTGGGCGTCGGTCCACTCAAAATTACTCATGCCGCGCGCTCCTTTTGCAGATCCGTCAGCCAGTTGTTGAAATCCATCCCGATCGGCGGCAGCACAGCGGCGACATGGTCCCCTGTTTCGCGCAGTCGCGCGGACGCGCGGTCCATCGCCGCGTGGGCGCGCCGCACCCCGCCGAGGCGCAGATCGGGCGTCAATTCGGGGGCTTGCTCAGCCGTCAAGTCCGGGTCTTTCAGGGTCGGGGACAAATCATTGTCGCCCAACACCACCCGGTCGCGCCCCCAGCCAGGCACAGACGACGGCGGGAAACTGAAGCCGCGATTGCCGTGCGCGTTGGGACGGGTCAGCCCGACCAAACGGTCAAGCGACAGCGCCGCCCAATAAATCCCGCGCACATCCGCCGCCGCGACGGCGAGCGCGTTTTCAATACCTTCCGCGACGAGGCTGACGGCGCGGGGATCATTTGTGATGTCGGCGCTAGATCCCAAACAGACGCCGCGTTCCGCCGCGCCGAGGGGGCCGAGAATTTGCTTGGCTTTGACGGAGAGTTGATCCCCACCGACAATCACCGTGCCCGACACTTTGCGGACCACGGCCCCAGAGACAGGGCTGTCGCCGTCCAAAAATGTGCGGTGCAGACAGACGATCCGGTCGCGCGCGTCACGGGCCAGACAGACCATGGCGGGCCGCAGGCCGAGCTTGACCCGTTCGCCTTTGGGTCCGGCGAACAGCGGCAGGGCCGGATGAAAGGCGACGTCGCGCGGCCAGTCGCGGGGCGAGCCGTCGGCGTGGATCCAGCCGAGATTGATCAGGCCCTTCCGCAGCCCGCGCCCTTCCAGATAGGCCTGCACCGGCGTGCTGGCAGCGGGCTGTAATTGGCGCAGGACACTGGCCATTTCGGCGCGGTCGGCGGCGGCCTTGCGCGCATCGGCTTTGGCTTGCGCCTCCGCGCGGGCCTCGGCTTCGCGGGTCAGTCGCGCCCGGTCCGCATCCGACAGGCCGGACGTGCCACCGAGCCATTCGCAGGCCTCGACAAAGGAACAGGCGCGGACACACTGAACCAGTGCAATCACGTCGCCGCCGGACACATCCGGACAGATGAAACAATTAAACACGCCGGACGTCGCATCGACATCAAATTTGTCGCGCTTGCCACAGCCGGGACAGTCGGCATGCAGGCGCTTGCGCGTCGCCTTGGCCACCAGACCCAGCCGCGCCATCACAGCGTCGGGCGGATTGGCGGCGCGGATGGCCGTCGTGTCGAAAGCGGGGCGGCTAGTCATGGCGACGCGCCCAAGAAGAAAGCGGTGGAAAGTGATGGCCCTCAGCTTTGAGAACACCAAGGCAATAATCCGCTTGAGAGACGCTTAGCCCAAGGTCGCGGGCGATGGCTGTCGGCCCGACGCCGTCCATCCGCAGTTTGCGGATTTTGGCAAAGGCAGTGCTGTTAATTTCGCGGGTTTTGACAGGAACGATTGGCGCACTGACCAGGTTCGGCAGCGCGGCATTGGTTCCCCAAGCCTGAATCATTGCCCAGAACGTGGCGTGGTCAGGGAAGTTGTATCCCCGTCCCCACAATGTATCAATCCGAAGACCAAGCGGTTTAATTTTCTGGCGCAATTTGCAAATATATACATCCACGATCTTTGGCTCAGGACCATCAATCTGATCGGCATAAACCGACTGGTGAATGACCTCTTTGCTTTGCGGATGGGGTTTCAGCGCCGACAGAAACAGAGCTTCCGTCGACGTCAATTTTGCGAAGTCCGGATGTGCGGCAGCCAAAGCGTTAAAAAACGCCATGAGTTGCAAGACGCCGCATTCGACCTCCCCCTGCAAATTGCGCAGGGCATAATCGACCTGC
>ERZ651776.3881-NODE-3881-length-14321-cov-10.053075_pt1 | contig 14321 bp, 18 predicted proteins | sample MGYA00514761_ERZ651776 | MGnify/ENA metagenome assembly ERZ651776 | reverse complement strand
ATTTTTAGCATTCCACCATGACCGTGATCCAATTGAAAAATTGAAACATTTTCACGATTTTTTGTCTGATCACGTCTTAATCCTGTTATCCAACCATCTAAAGTATTCAGCATTTTGTTCATTGGGTGTACTTTACGAATTTCACAGCAAAGTTTTCTGTTATCTACACTTTCATAGAAAAGATCCAATCCCTTTTCTTTAACCATTTCTTCAACTTCTTTTGTATCAGGCAATAGCACTTCAACTGAAATATCATATTTTTTTTCGACAATTTCTATGATGTCATAAGTCTCTTGTGGAAGTCTTCCAGTACCAAGGGTAAAGAATCGAAAATTAGGATTAATTTTCAGCATTATATCCATTACAACTGCATCTTCAGCACCAAAACTTGATGCTTTAGCAACTTTAGGATGCAAATTATCAGATACCCACTGCAAGGATTCTTCAGTAGTTTTAATTGTGAGATTCAGATTATCTACTTGTTCCTGAGTAAATGTTGTCACATTTTAATATAAAATATTTCTTTTATATTAATTACCCAAAAATTTATGCTAAATTATAAACAAGTAAAATTCAAACTAGAAAAGATGAATGAAATATCATATGTAGTAGTTTTTCCAAATATATTTTCTAAAAATAAAATTCCTCAATTAATAAAAAATATTAAAAAAATTCTAAAAATAAAAAATCAAGAATATAATTCTGTAAAACGTGATGGAGATGTCATTTTAGTTAATGCAAATGATCCTGTATTTGCATCATCAGCTATCAATTTACTTTTTGGTATTGAAAAAATTGCTATTGCAAGACAAGTAAAAAATGATTTTCAAAATATTATTTCAGAAATTACAACAATTGGGGGTAATTTATTATTAAAAGGAGAAAAATTTTTAGTTAAAGTAGAGGGAATATCAAAAGGATTTCTTGTTAAGGACATAGAAATAGCTGCTACATCTAACATAATTGAAAAAAAATCTAATTTAGGGGCTCATCCTGGAACTGATGAAAATTTTGATAAATTACTTTATACCTATTTAACAAAAAATTATGCGTACATTTGCATTTTTTCAGATAATGGTAAAAGTGGAATTCCATATCAATCACAAGATCAACAAACAATTTGTGCAATTTATGATGAAATTTCAGCAGTATCTTGTTATGAAACAATCAAGCAGGGTTATGATACAAAAATTATAGTTTGTTATAGACAAAAATCTGAATTAATGAATTTATCTAAAATAATTAATCAAATAATTCCAAGACTAGTACAAGAAAAAATTGGATTAGAATTTTATCATTTAAAAATAAAACCAAATGGGATTAAAAATTATTTAATTTATGTAAATTCAGTAATAGAAATTATGTTGAGTTATTCAAACAAAAAAATATCTATAGCTTTATCACCACTGATTTTTCCTGCAAATTTTATTGATAATGCATTAAATAATGTATTTTGTAAAAACAAAATTCCAATTATTCCTCTTACAGGTGTAGATAATGAATTATTTACAGAAGCAAAAGAGATAGGCTTAGAACGAAATATCAAAAAATTAGAAAAAATGATCAATATTACTTCAAATGATGTTCCTAAATTTTCTAAAACTAGTGTAGAATCTGCTCTCAAAACAAAACAAGAAATTTTTGTTAAATTAGGAGCAAATAATGTTCATGACATTTTAGACTCCTTAGATGAAAATCATTGAAAATTTAAACACCATGTTTGATTAGAAATTGTGCTCAAAATAGGTGAATTTATCTATCCATGGGGAAGCGGTCATTATTCTCGAATGATGAGACTAAATGATGCATTATCAGTTCAAATCAAAGATGAATTAGATGTTCATTTCTCAAGTAAAGATCACGTTTATGAAAAGTTATTAAAGAAATTTCCTAATAAAAAAGAAAAAATTCATGAAATTTTAATGCCAACTCCAATTGATGGGAAATTTGGGCCTAGTATTTCAAAATCATTAATGAATATTCTATTACCAATTGCAAATAACCCCTCACTCATAAGACAGATTATTAATTATTTGAGAGAAGAGAGAAAACTGTACAATAAGGAAAAATTTGATTTAGTAATTAATGATGGAGATATGGGATCGAATATTTTAGCAAATAATAGAAATATTCCAAGTTTGTTTGTTACAAATCAATTTAGACCAAAATTATATAATTCAAGATCATATCTTTATCCATCATTAATTTTTATTGCAAAACAAATCAATAAAGCAACAAAAATTCTTGTTGCAGATTCTCCTCCACCGTATACCATGTGTGAATATAATCTAAATTTTATAAAAGAAGCTGAACATAAAGTAGTTTATGTTGGACATTTTACAAATAATAGAGAGATTGAAAATAAATCTAAAACAGATCTTGAAAAATTAGTTGAAAATAATAATTTTGGATATTGGATGAGAACAGGTAACAAATCAACAAATGATGGAACGGGTCAAAGATATGAAGAAGTATTTCATCAAACTGAAATGAAAAATGAAAAAAGAATTATCTCACATGCAAGAAATGAATCTACTATTGATTCAGTATTAGATAAAAATGGAAAAAAATATTCAATTTCAGATGCATTAGAAAAAAAAATTGATTGGATACAAATTGATATTGGATTTCTATCAGAACAAGAAAAAGATACAATTTTGAATTTATGTGGATATGCAGTTGTTAATGGTTCACATACCGTAATGGGTGAAATTATGGGTGGAAAATCAAAACCAATAATTGGGATTCCAATATATGATGAGCACACAAATAACATAAAATGGGCTCAAGAGAAAAATCTTGGAATTCTAGCCCTCAAAACTAAACATGTGACAAAAGCAATTTCAAAGATTAAAGAGAATTATGACGATTTTGAGGATAATTTGAAGCAATTTTCAAAAAATTTTATTCCTAATGGTGCTCAAAATTCAGCAAAAATTGCATCTGAAATATTAGAAGAAAAGAGATAATAGATTATTTCTAGAAATTTTCTCATCTGGCACGCGGGATTTCGATGGGCGAACGGACCGCAAGGGATGATGAAAAAATCCGCGTGTCAGATAAAATATCGATCATTAAAGAACGTGCGAACGCTTTTATGGAAAAAATTAATCTGAATTTCATTGGTTGTTTGTCCTGAATGTACAGCAAGAGCAAAAAAGAAGATTCTAACTAAATATGAAGAAGAAGTAGAGGAGGAAGATAGGGATAGACAAGATCTTTACAAACTATACGATGAAGTTGAAATTCCAATGGAAATGGATAAAAATACAAAAAATTTCATTTGTAAAAAATGTGGATTATATGCATCAAGAGAACAAATTTCAGATATTAGATACAAATTAAATCAAAAAGAAAGAACACGTGATGATAAGAGTGATGATTATCTTGAATGGTGGAATAAAAGTAAGAAAGATAAAAATTTAGACAGTTAGTGATAATTTAAGATGGTAAAAAAGAAAGACGAGATTCCTGATTGGGTTACTGATGAAATCCAAAATGCTAAATTTGAAAAACCAAAAAAAATGAAAATTTCAGGTTATGTTTTAGAAATGTATCAAGAAGATAAGAAAATAGATACTCAATTGTATGAACCTGTTGAAGATGGAAGACAAATAGTTACAATGGATTTATCAGAAAAAATTAAAATTTCAGAATTAGAAAAAGGGCTGGTTTACGAATTTAATTTTGAACAACATAAAGCTCCATTAAGTAAAAAAGTTTCAGAATTTTTGGAAAAAGAAAAAGAAATTGAGATGAATGCAATTTATGATTTTAAATTAAAATCAATTAAATTGATAGATGAGGGTAGTTCCAGTCAAGCATCTGAAGATAATACTGAAGAATAAAATTAGTCAACTTTTGTAGATTCTAATTGTTTTTTGAAAGATTTTCCTAAAATTGGATTAATAAAATAAGGAAATGTATGTTTTAACCATACTGCAATTCGAACTACTGAGGGTGTAATTATTTCAAGTCTAGATGAATTTGATGCTTTCACTATTGCTTTTGCAACTGTTATAGAATTAAGAGACATTGGTGAGTATTTTGGCATTTTTGCAAAAGATGGATGTTCAAAAAAATCAGTTTTTACCATTATTGGACTAACAACTGTTATTCCAACTCCAGTACCACTAAGTTCATGTTTAAGACCTTCAGAAAATCCCAACATCGCAAATTTTGATGCACAGTATGAAGCAATTCCAGGTAATCCAAAGCTTGCAGCAACAGAGGCCACATTAACAACATGACCAGATTTTTTCTTTAACATTAATGGAAGAAAATTTTTGGTACAATAAATCATTCCAAAGTAATTAGTTTCCATCTGAGATTCTATTTCTTCGATTGAAAGATCTAATACAGAACCATAAATTGCAAAACCAGCATTATTTACCAAAATATCTACAAAATTAAATTTTTCAAGAACAGTTTTTGACATAATTTCTACTTGATCCTTCTTTGAAACATCACATGGACAGATTAACGTTGTAACATTGAATTGTTTCAATTCATTTTCTACTTGTTCAAGTTTATCTTTTCTTCTTGCAACTAAAATAATATTGGAACCTAATTTAGCAAATTCAATTGCAGTTTGTTTACCAATTCCTGATGATGCTCCAGTAATCAAAACTACTTTATTTTTAAAATCCACAAATAAAAAAAATCATTTAATGATAAAGTGGTTTCTATTTATTTTGTGTTTTTGGGATTTTACTCAAGGCTAATTTTACTAATAATAGCCATGTAATTGCTATTGGTACATAATATGTTGCAATTCTCCAACCAATTACTGCATCCCAAGCAAGAATTCCTTCAGTGATACTAAAATCAAATGGGTTTAGATTATTTAGATAAGCTACAATACCAAATTCAGCTAAGCCAGAACCACCAATTGTAATAGGTAAATTACCAATTGCATTTGCACCCATAACTGCCATTATTGAATCAAATATACTAATTATGTAACCGGTTCCCATTGCAATAATCATAAAAGATATTCCATAAAATGACCAAGAAACTATTGAAAGTAAAAATGAAACAGTAAATATTTTCTTAGATTCTGGTGTTTTGATATTTTCTCTAATCATAGTGCATGTTTCTTCCATCCAATCATTTGTTTGATTAATTATTTTAGTTCCTTTTTCTTTTCCTAATTTTATTACAAGTATTTCTAAAACATTTGGAACTTGGAATGTATGTTTAGAAGATAAGAAAAACATTACCATCCATAATGTTGTGATAGAAATACTAGTAGCTAAAATGACTATTCCAACAACATATGCTCCATTCAATAATGCAATTATTCCTGCTAACATAGACAATAAACCTGCGGCAAGTACTTCAGTTACAATATCAACTAGTGCAATCCAGGTAGCTTTTGAGAGTTCTATTCCCTTTTTCTTCAAATAATAAATTACAACAAATTCTGCACCAATGAACATTGGAGTTGTAAATTTGATAAATTCACTGCCTACTCGAACTCCTACTAATTTTAAAAATGGATCAGTATTACCAAGATATTTTCTTGTAATATATGCAAATTTAATTCCCTGCAAAACTAGTTTAATCATCATTGCAATAATTGCACCAACAAACGGAAAAACTCCAATTGCCAAAATATCTTCTATTTTAATATCAAATTGAATAGCAATTAGAATAATTGGGATTAATGTAACAGGTATAGCTACTATTCTCCAGTTCATTTGATAGTTTTTTCAAAGAATCAAATATGAAAGTTGATGAAACTTTAGTTTTCAAATTATCATGCCTAATTCTAGGCATGAAAAAGATGATTAAATTGAGATTGAGATAAATTCGCTAATTAATTCTGAATTTAAAATAATTATTAAATAAATTTCAGTAAAAAATTTCATCAATTATCACCTAGTTTGAAATATAAGCAAAGAAAAGAAATGTACACAGATTGAAAACAATTTTTGTTACTGGAACAGCTGGTTCAGGAAAATCATCATTAGTATCAAAATTACATGAATATTATACGAGAAATAGTGCATTTGCTGCTGTATTAAATTTGGATCCAGGTGTTGAAAGTATGCCTTACAATTGTGATGTGGATGTAAGAGATTATGTTGATTATGTTTCAATAATGCAAGAATACAATCTTGGACCTAATGGTGGATTAGTTATGGCAAATGATTTGATTGCATCAAAAATTGACGAAATACAAAATGATGTCAACAGTATAAATCCAGATTATCTAATTGTTGATACACCAGGTCAAATAGAATTATTTGCATATCGTTCAAGTGGCAGATTTATTATAGATCAAATTACGTCAGACGAAAAAGCTAGTATTTTTCTTTTTGATGGTTCAATAATTACTACTCCAGTAAACTTTGTATCAATTGCACTACTTGCAACATCAATTAGATTACGACTTAATTTACCAACAATAAATGTAATTACAAAAACAGATGTAATAGATTCTAAATTAAAAGAAATTTTACAATGGTCAACAAATACGAATACATTAGAAAATGCAATATCTAATGATACAGACGGTGAAACATATTCATTAACTACAAATATTTTACGAGGATTAAACCTTAGTGAATATGAACAAGGATTAATTCCAATTTCAAATTTAACTGGTGATGGAATTGTAAATCTTGAAAGTGCATTAAGTAGAATTCTTAATTTAGGTGAAGAGGTAGAAGATTAATTGGTATCAAAAATAACAGTTAGAGCACCATCATCTACAGCCAATTTGGGTCCAGGATTTGATACATTTGGATTAGCAATTGATGCATTTTATGATGAAATTACATTAACAAAAACAAAAAATGGTATTACAATAATCACAGATGACAATATTCCTACAAATCCAGAAAATAATACTGCGGGATTAGTTGTAAAAAATATGAAAAAGAAATTAAAAATTAAAAGTGGTGTTGAAATTCAAATAAAAAAAGGAATACCTGCAGGATTTGGAATGGGCAGTAGTGCTGGATCTGCAGCAGCAACTGCAGTAGCATTTGGAAAATTATTTAAAATTAAATTAAATTCTAATCAACTTGTAGAATTTGCTGGATTTGGTGAAAAAGCTAGTGCTGGAACAATACATTACGATAATGTTGCGGCATCACTTTTAGGAGGATTTGTTATTGTTAAAACAAATCCATTAAACGTAATTACAATTGATTCTCCAATGAATCTAAGAATGTGTGTTGCAGTTCCAAAAATTGATGTTCCAAAAAAGAAAACAAAAGTTTCACGGGGAGTAATTCCTAAAAAAGTAAAATTAGTTGATGCTGTATTAAATTTATCAAATGCTTCAGCAATTGTTGCAGGATTTATGAAAAAAGATCCAGAATTAATTGGAAATTCAATTAAAGATGTAATTGTAGAACCTGCAAGACAACACATGATCCCAGGATATGAAAAAGTAAAACAAAATGCACTAAAAGCAGGAGCATATGGAGTAACAATTAGTGGTGCAGGTCCATCAGTAATTGCATTTTCAAAAAATTCATTTGATTTAAAAAAAATTAGTAATGCAATGTCAAAAGGTTTCAAAACAGCAAATATTGAATGTCAAACAATAATTTGTAAACCAAGTAAAGGTGCAATACACACAAAATAATTAATGGATGAAATATGAAAAAAGCGGTGATTGTATTTAGTGGTGGGGTAGATTCTGTATGTGCTGTATCATTTTTAAAATCAAAATATGAATTATATGGAATTACATTTTCATATGGTCAAAAAGCAAACATGGAAATTAAAGCAGCAAAATCTTTTGCAAAAAAATTGGGATTAAAAGAACATAAAATTATCGATATTGGTTTTATGAAAAATCTCTATGGTAATTCAAATGTTTTAACAAGTTCAAAGAGAAAAATTCCAACAAAATTTGAATATTCAATTGTAGTTCCAATTAGAAATGCAGTATTTCTTTCAATAGCATCTGCATGGGCTTTTACACTAAATGCATCTCTTGTTGCATATGGTGCACATACAGGAGATACAAATTATCCAGATTGTCGACCAAAGTTTGCAAAAAAATTAGAAAATGCATTTAATGAAGGAGAAATTGATGGAATAAATTCAAAATTAAGAAAAAATATTGAAATTTGGTCACCTTATCGTAAGGGGTTATCAAAAAGTGATTTATTAAAATCAGGAATTAAAAATTTGGGTGATTCAATTTTTAAAACTTGGAGTTGTTATGCAAATAAAAAATATCACTGTGGAATTTGTGAATCTTGTAATAATAGAAAAATTGCATTTGCAAAAGCTGGAATTACAGATAAAACAAAGTATCTTAAATAAATTATTTATCTAAGAATTTTCTTTTTTAGAATTATACTTCTAATTAGCACATACCAAACTAAAAAGAATGATGCAAAAATTCCGGTAATTACATAATTATGTTGTTCAGGAGTTAATCCTTCAAATGTATTAGTAATTTGAACTGCTGAAAGAAAAGCAATTACAATAAGAGCTACACACTCTACGGCATACCATATCCAACTTGGAAATGATTCTTTTGGAATGTGGACATATGGATTTGCTTTTCCCATATTGATGGTGAAAAATATTGATTATTTAATTTTTGAGTATTCTAAAATGATGAATTTGAAGCACGTTTTCTAATTAGTGCCATAATACCCTCTTTTTCGTCTTTATTCTCATAGATTCCTCTAAATGCAGATGAGGAAAGAGTTGCATCATTTCTTACACCACGCATTTTCATGCAAAGATGTTCTGCATCAGCAAAAACCACTACGCCTTTTACTCCTTGAGAGTATAGTTCATCAGCAATATTTTTGGTTAAACGTTCTTGAATTTGTAGTCTTTTTGAATATTTTTCAACTAATCTAACTAGTTTTGATATTCCAAAAACTCTACCATTTGGAGAATAAGCAATGTGAATTTTTCCATAAAATGGTAGCATATGATGTTCACACATGGAATAAAATTGAATATCTCTTGCAATCACGACATCAGAATCTTCCGAAAATTGTACGGATAATTCTGAATCTGAATCATATCCACCAAAAATTTCTTTATACATACTTGCGATTCTTTTAGGAGTTTCCCTTAATCCCTCACGGGTTGGATCCTCACCAACTTCAATTATTAATTCTCTAACGAGTTTTTTTACGCGTTCTTCATCCATTTTGTAATTTTATCCATTTTTTCTAGTATTTGAACGTAATCTGATTTTTAGGCTGATGCCAAGGTTATGGAGCCCCAATAAACTTGTGTAATTGTGGAACAACTTTTACATCGATATAATATGGAAATACTATATCATACAAATTTAGTAAAAGATCTAAAGAGGGTTCAGAAATTCCATATGTTGGTTGAATTATAAATCCATCAATATTTTCCTTTGAAATAATATTAAAAATATCATCAACCAATTTTTTGAATTCATTTGGTTGAGTTTTAGAACTTACAACAATTTTGATATATGTTGTTTTTTTAGATATTACAGAAGATTCAAGACATTTCATTGTATGACCTATTAATTTGGCATAATGTTCAGAATCTACAAAATCAGAATCTTTTGTTTTAAATTCAATTTTAACAATATCAATAAATGGTAAAACATGATTAAATCTATCAATATCAAAACATGATGATTCTAAATATGTAGGAATTTTTTTACTTTGAATGTGTTTTGCAAGTTGTGCAACAGCCTGATGTTGAATTAATGGGTCACCCCCAGTAAAATTTACTTTATAAGTTTGATTTTGTAAATTAGAATCAATTAATTCATTTGCTTCGTCAATTGAATATTCTTGGCCAGAATCAAGTGGTAAAGATTCTTTGGTATCACAATAAAAACATGTGAAAGGACATCCTGCAAGTCTGACAAAAAGAGTTTTTGTTCCATAAAGAATACCTTCTCCTTCAACCGATGTAAATATTTCAAATAATCTTACTTTCAAGTAATAATGCTAATTTTTTTCATTATTTATTTAATGAGTTTGTGTTATTGCATATTGGGTTCTTTTGTATAAAATAATCCCGAAATAAAGAACACTACACCTAAAATTCCAATAGTGCTACCGATCAATTCAACTTGACTTTGTAATTCTCCTCCCATTGGGGACCATAACCAAGCCATTAAAGCACCAATTACAATCATTGGAATACCTACTCCTAAAATGATTGATTTTGAGACCATGTTGAAACTCTTTAGAAAATGTATATGAAGCTTATGTTATCTTGACTGAAATTCCAATATTTTTTAGTACAATTTTTAATTCAGAATATACTGTTTTTGCACTATTAATTTGGTTTTTTGAAAGTAATTCTCTAATTTCAAGAATTAATTCATTTGCCTTATTAATTTCAATTTCATCCCTTCCCAAATCTTTTGCTTCTAGTAATTTTTGATCAATCTGAACAAGGAATTTTTCAAAGAAATCCTTGATAGCATTAGATTGTTTTTCAGCTATAGAGTTACGTAATTCACTTTTAATAGAATTTACAAGACTCTTTAATTCAGTAATATTTTTAGATGTATTTTCACTAGCAGTAATTTGTTTACGTATTTCTTTAATCAATGAATAGGATTTAGTGAATTCATCTTTACTTTGTTCAATTTCATTATGTTTTTTAGAAATAGATTCTAAAGTTTTCACATATTTTTCTAATCTATCAAGTTCATTTGACATATTACGATTAGATTTTTCAGACATAATTACTACGACTTTTTCTGTAGATTGTGAAATAATTCTAGAAATTTGCATAAATGAATTCATTGCTAAAAGAAAATCTTGTTTAGCCTTTTCAACATCATTATCTGATAAAGATTGTTCTAATGATTTAACTGCAGTATGACCTTTTTCATATAAATTATTGATATTATTTGGTATTTCATTTTCATAATTTTTATTTAATTGGTTTACAATTTGTTTATCTGCTTGTATAGCAATTCGTAAAAGAATACTTGGATCATTTTGTCCATATGCATGGTTAACTAATGATGGGGACATTGTACCAAAAATTAAAACAAATATTGCAAATAAGGCTAATTTTCTCAATTATTTTCCTCCATAGTCTTGCATAATTTTACTAAATTTTGTAAATCTTTCTTTTCTATTTCAATTACACCCTCACGTTCTAATCTTTTAACTGCACGCCACATTGTAGTTCGTGGTTGTAAAAATTTTTTTCGTAATTCACTTTCAAGTGCTTCACCATTATTATTAAAAATAAATTTCACTAATTCTTTATCATCTTCCCGTAAATCAGGTTTTAATTTAAAAATTGTTTCAAGATCTAAAACATCATTTTTTTGAATTGTTACAACTTCATTAATTACTTTAACATTTTTTTGTTTATTTCGAATAATTATGATAATGGAAGCTAAAATAACTATTATAATTCCACTAATTATTACATACAAAGAATAATCTTTTTCATTTTTTGTGTTTTCTATTGGATTTACAATTGTATTAGTACTAAAAAAATAATCAATTTCAGTTGAACCTGAAGATAATGTTAATTGATTTTGTTCGTTGATTAATTCCATGTTAATTGGAAGATTAGTCATTCCAACTATAGCAGAATTTTTTGGTAAAAGTAAAGTAAAGTCAGAAACAGAATCTAAAGAAAAAGTCCAGAGCCTACCTTGTTTAGATACCAAATCATGAATATCATATTCAATAGTTATTACAGATGAACCAAAAGTTTGGATTAAAGCTGTGTTATCAACAACATCAGCATCCAATAGAAATCCATTATCTCCTACAACAACTAAATTATCAATAGAACTACCAAATAGATTTAATTCATAATCAGTTAAAAAAGGATCAATATCAATTTCGGTACTAACGTGTGTAGTACCATCTGAGTAAATAATTAGATCAAGATCTCTAGGAGAACTAAATGAAGATTGGATTGGGAGTAAAGCTGCTACAATAATCATACTAGCTACCAAAAGAGGTGTTTTGACCATTGTATCAAAGATACAGTCATTCCTTACAAAAAGTATTCCATCGTCTCCTAGAGAATTTTTCAATTGAGTCGGTTCGATTAATGAGATCATTAGATCAGTACCTTAGATTCATGCTTTCTACAAGTTGTTGAAATCTTTTGAATTCCTGGAAAAAGCCTAGGCCTTTTTCAGTAATTTGAAAGACTCGATTTCTATCATTTTTGACTGATTCTACTAAGCCAGCTTCTACCAATTTCTCACATTTGTCTAATACTGCATAGTGAGATAGGTTGGCTTTTCGAGATATTGCAGATACAATGATTCCATCACGACCACCATTAGCGGTTACGTCTAAGATATCACCCATTATGCCCATTTCGGACCTGTATTGTTGTTTTGACATGTAATAGTATAGAATATGGTTGTTTATGAGGAACATTTTGAAACTTTACAGCGGAACACGAAGCGGAACACCTGTTTCATGTGAAAAAATACTATAATTTGGGTAAAAATGGGAATTTACTTTAAAAAAATGGAAATAATAAGGCTAAAAAATTGTATCAAAATTCATTCACAAGGTCAGCTTTGAGATTCATAATAACTTTTTATTCCCAATTTCAATAAGAAATCATAAAATGTTTGATAAGTTCAAAGAAGAAAAAGGTGGAGAGATGGTAGAAGAGAGAATTGATGAAAATGCTGATGAAAATGAAGCAGTAGAATCATCTCTAAATTCAGAATCTACTATAGGAATTGGTGAATTAATGGGAAAACGTGCAAAATTGGAAGAGGCCATTGATTATGTTGGTTTAATGATTAAAAATCTTAAAGATAAAAGAACTATGCTTGAAAAAGACATAGAAGAAGAATCTGTTGATATCAAGAATCTTAAAGAAAAATTACAAAAAGTTAGTGAATACATTGATGAAGAAAATAGAGGAATTCAAGAACTATCAGATAAAAGAATGAAAGTAGAGAATGAAGCTGATGAAGTGGCTACTATTATCAATAATTTAAGAGATAAGCTTTCAGGTATAGATACCATTGTTGGAGAAGAAGGAAATAGAGTTAAACAAATTAAAGATAATAGAGATTCTTTAGAAAGTTAAAAAATTAGAAAAATTTAGTACTAGTTTTTTCTTGACTACTAGATGGAACTGATGGGAACATTTCACCTGTTGAACTTTCAGCAACAGCAGATGCTTCTTTTAAAATTTTATCAGATTCTGCATTAGTAGTTTCATCTATTCCAAATGCTGCATCACCTGCGAAACTTTCAGTCATAAATCCTCCAAGCATTTCTGCCATCTGACCAATTTCTTGTTCAGCACCAGGCATTACTTTTCCAAGAGATGATTTCAAATTTTTCATCAATCCCATTGTTGGTACCATTGCTACTACAGTATCTCCAAGATCATTACAAGTAGATAATCGTAATTCAATTTGTTCCAAAGCAATTCTAGCACTGCTCAAAATTTTTGTTACTTTACGAACTTCAGCTAATTCATTTCCCAAAACTTTACTAGTTTGAACATCATGATTTTGTGTTGCTGTTACAATTCTTTGAAATAATTTAGCATCACGCTCTTGTAAACTAGTTAACATTAAATCTAATTTTTTAATTTGTGATTGTAATTTTTTAATTCCATCTTGAACTCGTGGTTTTAATGGTCCTTTAGGCTTAATTGTATCATTAATTTTATCAGCTATGCCTGTTTTTGGTTGTGTTGACCATTTACTATCAAGACCAGTCATGTGTTTAATTCTGAAATTATTACTTAATTTCAAGTGTAAAAATTGCTTAACAGGACGTGAAATTTAGTTAGCTAGGTTCAAAATATTTTTTATAATAGAATTTGCGATTTGATTTATGAATAAGAAAATTATGATTATACCAATTATAGCAATAATGGGATTTATTGCAATTGATTGGATTACAGGTTTTTCAGATCAAAAAGAGAAAAATAATGATATCGTATTTCACATAACTTTAGCAAATCCTGAACTTTATACAAATGGAGTTTATACTGATGCATTTTCAATTGAACCAGGAACATATTTTTTTAGATTTGTTCCAAATGGAAGCAGTCCTGAAATATTATCAATAAAACTAACTAGTCAAAATTATGAATTTTTAGAAAATTATACCCTCATAGGAACTCCACATGAATCTGAAACTGCAAAATATTTTACATGGAAATATCAGGGGAAGGGAGAAATTATAATTGAATCATCAAAACAAATTTCAATTAACATTAATCCAAATGGAAATGTAAATGGTTCAGTATCTGTAGATTTGATAAAGAAAGAGGCGTAAACCCCATAACTGCAGAACATTAAGAGATTTCCTCTTGTGGTCAAGCGTCTAAACGCCTGATTGCCTTTTTCGTTCTGCGGGGCTACG
>ERZ651776.3880-NODE-3880-length-14322-cov-2.708810_pt1 | contig 14322 bp, 10 predicted proteins | sample MGYA00514761_ERZ651776 | MGnify/ENA metagenome assembly ERZ651776 | reverse complement strand
AAGAATTTGAAAAATTTTTAAAAGTCAAACAAAATTATAGACTGACAATCTTAGGTGAAGGGGAGAAAAAGAATCAACTAGAAAAATTTATTAAAGAAAAAAAAATTTCAGAATATGTACAATTGAAAGGACGTGTAAAAAATGTTTTTAGTTATATGAAAAGTTCAGACCTTTTTGTTTTATCATCTTTATGGGAGGATCCAGGATTCGTAATAATAGAAGCTGCTTTTTGTAATTTATTTATAATTTCAAGTAATTGTCCAAACGGACCCACAGAAATTCTAGATAAAGGAAATGCAGGTATTCTTTTCAATAGTAACGAAAAAAATGCATTATTAAATTCATTAATTAAATTTGATAAAATGGATAAAGATTTAATTTTCAAAAAAAAAATATTATCAAAAAAAAATTCTTTAAGATATTCAATATATCGACATTTTAAGATATTAAGTAAAATTATCTATGAAAGTAAGATATAGTTTATGGATTTGATAAGTGTTGTAATTCCATACTTTAAAAAAAAAAAGTTTATTGATCATGCATTGAAGTCAGTTCTTGATCAGACATATTCAAACTTTGAAATTATTTTAATATATGATGACGAAGATAAATCTGATCTTAAATATTTAAATGATAGTTATAGTTCAAATAAAAAAATTAAATTTATAGTAAATGATAAAAATATTGGAGCTGGATTATCAAGAAACAAGGGTATTAACTTGGCAAGTGGAAAATATATATGCTTTATAGATTCCGACGATATTTGGGAAAAAGAAAAACTTGAAATTCAGTTACAGTTCATGAAAGATAATGGATCATTTGTTTCCCATACATCTTATAGAATAATTGATGAAGAAAATAGCTTGATAGGAACAAGAATGGCAAAAAATTTCTCCAATATTAATGAAATTATTAAGTCATGTAATATTGGTCTCTCTTCAGTAATGATAAAAAAAGAAATAATAGATGGTGATATTTGTTTCCCCAATTTAAAAACTAAAGAGGATTTTGTTTTATGGTTAAAAATTTTAAAAAAAGAGATAAAGATATTAGCGATTGATCAAAATTTATTATCTTGGAGAAGGACAAAAAATTCTCTTTCAAGTTCTATTATTCAAAAATTATTGGATGGATTTAGAGTATATAATAAATATATGGATTATAATTTTGTTATTTCTGTATATTATTTAATATGTCTCTCTGTAAATTATATAATAAAAAGAGCTAATGATTGAAATATTAATTTTTTTTTTAATATTAATAATATTAACTTTTATATCTAAAAAATTTGGATTATTTCCAAATTTTACAGGTGAAAATCATCAAATTTTTTTAGATGAAAAAAAAATTCCTCTTATAGGAGGTATTTTATTTTTAATATTATCTCTTTATATTTTCTACGAAAAAAATCCTATTTTTTGTTTTATGATTTTTTTTATTTTTTCTATAGGATTTTTCTCAGACACAGGAATTGTAAAATCACCCAAAATAAGAATTCTTTTTCAGAGCTTAATTATTACTATAGGAGTTTATTTTTTAGATATTCAAATTTCATCAACAAGAATAAGTTTATTAGATAATATAATTGAGGTAAAAATTTTTGGTATTATTTTTAGCGTTTTTTGTTTAATGATTTTGATACCATAACTGCAGCTGCTTGGAAACAAAAAATTCAAGTAGACCTGAATGGACTTGATTATAATGAATCTTTGATATGGAAATCAAATGAAGGTATAGCTGTAAAACCATTCTATACTAAAGAAGACCGGCATTTATCAAAGATTTCTTTACCTAATGTTGATTATAATATTTGTCAAACTATTTTTGTAGATAATATAGAAATTGCCAATAAATTAGCTTTAGACAGTATAGAGAGAGGAGCCACAGCTATTCAGTTTATTGCAAATAAAAAATTTAATTACAAGTTACTACTAGATAAAATAGATATAGACAAAACATCCTTATATCTAAAACTTGAATTTCTGGATGCTACTTTTGTTAATGATATCCATAATTATTACAACAATAGTTATATCTATTTTCAGATAGATATTATAGGAAAATTGGCTTCTAGTGGAAATTGGCACACCAATATGAACTCAGATATAGCTGAGACCAAAAAATTTATATACAACTTAAATAACTCTATTTGTGTTAATGCATCTTTATATCAAAATGCTGGAGCTAGTATTATTCAAGAATTGGCTTATGCATTAGCTCATACCAATGAATACATTGAGATTTTTGGACCATCTATTATTACAAAAATTCATTTCAATTTTTCCATCGGAAATAATTACTTCTTTGAAGTTGCAAAATTAAGAGCCTTCAGAATATTATTAGATGCTTTGTTAAATGAATACAAAATTGATGATTTTACAGCTCATATTTTTTCTAAACCAACTTTGCGTAATAAAACAATATATGACTACAACGTAAATATGTTAAGAACCACCAGTGAATGCATGAGTGCTATTCTTGGAGGTGTAAATACAATTTCTAATATTTCTTATGACTCAATCTACCACAAGTCAAATGAATTTGGAGAACGAATTGCAAGAAATCAGTTATTAATTTTAAAAAATGAAGCCTATTTTTCTGATGCTCATAAAATTACAGATGGATCCTATTATGTTGAAAGCTTAGAAAAACAATTTGCTGAAAAAGCACTGCAACTATTTAAGCAAATAGAAAAAAGTGGTGGCTTTTTAAGCCAACTAAAAAAAGGAACTATCCAAAGAAAAATAAATGAGCATGCAGAGGAAGAACAAGACAGATTTAACCAAAATAAAACCATACTTTTAGGCACTAATTTATTGCCTGAACTAACAAATAAAATGAAGCATGAGCTTCAAATATATCCATTTCTAAAAACGAACAATTCAAAAACATTAATTCCCCCAATTCTTAAAAAAAGATTGTCTGAACATCTAGAACAAAAGAGATTAAAAAAGGAATTATGATTAATGATAAAATAGAAGAGCTACAAACACTAATCATTCAAAAAAAAGAGTTTGCAAAAACGCTTAAAAAAAATATTAAAAAACACTGTCTATTTTTTTTAATATTATTTTATTCAGTGGTGTTTGTTTTTTTAGAATTTAGCTACTTGATTACAAGTTATAATTTTTCACAATTCTTAGCTATTGATATTATTATGTTTTCTTTACCGATGGTCATATTTTTATTAATGATCTATTTTATTGTTTATGGGTATAGAATCAAAAAATTAAATAAAGAAATTAAAAACATGAATGTAAAGCTATATCAATTTATAAAACTTGACAATGGCTAGAAAAACACTTCAAAAACTATCATTAAATCTTCAAAAAAAGGCACATCATAAAAGCTTTGACCATGAAGATTTTGGAGCTGGTATAGCTCCAAACCTACGAGGTCCCTACTCCACAATGTATGTTAGAAGACCATGGACTATTAGACAATATGCAGGGTTTTCAACTGCAGAAGAGAGCAATTCATTTTACAGAAGAAATTTAGCTGCTGGTCAAAAAGGATTGTCTGTTGCGTTTGATTTAGCAACTCATAGAGGGTATGATTCCGATCATGAACGTGTAGAAGGAGATGTTGGAAAAGCAGGGGTTGCTATTGACTCTGTAGAAGACATGAAAATATTATTTGAGGGGATTCCTTTAGATAAAATGTCTGTTTCTATGACTATGAATGGAGCTGTACTACCAATATTAGCATTTTATATTGTAGCTGCACAAGAACAAGGAGTTCATGAAAAAGAACTATCAGGAACTATTCAAAATGATATCTTAAAAGAGTTTATGGTTAGAAATACGTATATCTACCCTCCAACTCCATCCATGAAAATAATAGCAGATATTTTTGAATATACCAGTGAAAAAATGCCAAAATTTAATTCAATTTCAATTTCAGGATATCATATGCAAGAGGCAGGTGCTACTCCCGAGATTGAATTAGCCTATACACTAGCTAATGGATTAGAATACATAAAAAAAGGAATAGAAACAGGAATGAAAATAGATTCTTTCGCACCAAGATTATCATTCTTTTGGGCTATCGGTATGAATCATTTTACTGAAATAGCAAAAATGAGGGCAGCCAGAATGCTTTGGGCAAAATTGGTTAAAAAGTTTCATCCAAAAAATCCAAAATCACTCGCATTAAGAACACATTCTCAAACAAGTGGATGGAGTTTAACAGAACAAGATCCATTTAACAATGTAGCAAGAACAACTATTGAAGCAATGGCAGCAGTGTTTGGTGGCACACAAAGCCTTCATACGAATGCTCTAGACGAAGCCATCGCTTTACCAACAGATTTTTCTGCAAGAATAGCAAGAAATACGCAAATATATTTACAACAAGAAACTCACATTACAAAAACTGTAGACCCTTGGGCTGGAAGTTATCATCTAGAACAACTGACTGAAGATATAGCAAACAAAGCATGGCATTTAATCCAGGAAGTAGAAGAATTAGGTGGAATGACAAAAGCGATAGAAAAAGGAATTCCTAAAATGCGTATTGAAGAAGCTGCAGCAAAAAAACAAGCAAAAATAGACAGTGGACAAGATATTATTGTGGGTGTAAATAAATTTCAATTAAAAGAAGAAGATCCTTTACAAATTTTAAATGTAGATAATAAGGCTGTTCGAAGATCACAAATAAATCGACTTTCAAGTTTAAAGAAAAATAGAAATTCGAAAAAAGTAAAAGAAATACTTACAGAAATTACAAAAAACGCAAAGCTAAACCTTCAGTCCAACAACCCTGAGTCTCTTAAAAAGAAAAATTTATTACATTTAGCTATAAAAGCGGCTAAAGAAAGGGCTACCCTAGGAGAAATATCGGATGCCTTAGAGGTTGCTTTTGGTAGACATAAAGCAGTACATAAAACAATTTCAGGAGTGTATAGTAAAGAAATAAAAAATAATAAATTATTTAAAGAAGCTACAGAACTTATAGATAAGTTTGCAGAACTCGAAGGAAGAAGACCGCGTATTATGATTGCTAAACTTGGTCAAGACGGACATGATAGAGGTGCAAAGGTAGTAGCTACTGCATACGCAGATTTAGGATTTGATGTAGACATCGGTCCATTATTTCAAACCCCAAAAGAAGCCGTAAAACAAGCAATAGAAAATGATGTACATATCCTTGGAATTTCTTCACTAGCTGCTGGTCACAAAACATTAGTTCCACAAGTAATCTCTGAATTAAAAAAATATGAACGAGAAGATATTATGGTCATTGTAGGGGGTGTCATTCCCGCTCAAGACTATCAATTTCTTTTTGATTGTGGAGCCGTAGGTGTCTTTGGTCCTGGAACAAAAATTGCTCAAGCTGCCATAGATATGATTACTATTTTAATTGATTCTATAAAATAATAATAGTATCTTTAAAGTATTAATTTTTAATTCTTTAAAGATGAAAAAACATCTATTTTTACTTTTGATACTTCTTGTATCTACGAATTCTTTTGCTCAAAAAGGAATGTCAAAAAATAAAAAGGCAATTCTCAACTCCATAGAAAAACACAAAAAAAATCTTATTGAAATAAGTGATAACATATGGGAAGCGGCAGAACCTGCATTATTAGAGTTCAAATCTTCAAATTATTTATCTGATTATGCTGAACTCAATGGATTTAGAGTTAAAAAAGGAGTTGCAGGTATTGAAACTGCATTTACCGCTGAATATGGTTCTGGTTCACCAATCATTGGAATTATGGGAGAATTTGATGCAAATCTAGGAATATCTCAAAAAAAACAACCTACTAAAGACCCTCTTAAAAAAGGAGCACCTGGCCACGGCTGTGGACATAATCTTTTTGGTACTGCTAGTTTAGGTGCAGCAATAGCTATTAAAGAAATGATTGAAGCTGGAGAAATATCGGGAACTGTAAGATTTTATGGAACACCTGCAGAAGAGACAATATTTGGTAAAGTTTGGATGGTTCGAGAAGGACTATTTGATGATCTTGACATCTGTATGGATTGGCATCCTGCTGATGAAATTGAAGCAAGTACACAAAGTAGTAAAGCGTTAGTTGATTTTAGATTGAAGTTTTTTGGAGATGCAGCTCATGCATCAGGAGATCCATGGAATGGTAATAGTGCTGTTGATGCTATGGAATTATACACTACTGCCCTTAACTATTACAGAGAACATATAAGGCCAACAGCTAGGATACATTATGATATTGAAAAAGCAGGTGATGTTGTAAATGTAGTTCCTGATTATGCTCAAATATGGACTAGAATTCGAGAAAATGATAAAGAGAATGTGAACATTTTATATGAAAGAGCAAAAAAAATGGCTGAGGGAGCATCAATGATGGCTAATGTTGATTATGAACTAAGTCTAATTTCAGGTATCTATGAGATTATACCCAATAGGTTTGGTGCTGAAATTATACAGAAAAACTTTGAATTGCTAGGAGAAATACAATATACAAGCGATGAAATTCTATATGCAAATACAATTCTTAAAGAAACAGGAAAAGAACTCAAAGGTATTGATGGTGAAATAAAGCCAATAAAACCAACACTTCCAGCTCAAGGAGGTTCAACTGATGTAGGTGATGTAAGTCAAGTAGTACCAGTCGTAAGAATGGGTGTAACCACAGCTGCTAAAGACGGTCCATGGCACTCATGGGCAGTTGTTGCATGTACAGGAATGTCTATTGGTCATAAAGGAATGATATATGCTTCTAAATCGCTTGCCATGACGATGCTTGATTTTTATAAAAACCCCAAGCTAATAGCAGGTGCTAAAAAAGAATTTTTAGAAAGAAAAGGAGATAAAGTTTATAAACCTCAAATACCGCCAGGCCCACCAAAACTTATTAATTAAGTTTTATGGCTTATTAATTTAAAAATACTGAATAGGTTCATTTCAAAAAAATGGTGTTAAACTTTAGTTAACACCATTTTTTTAGTTTTAAAAAAGAGGATAATGAATGAATTTTTCATTGTATAATTCATAAATTTGCAACTTATTTTAAGCCTTTTTAGGATGAAAAAAATATTCGATATTTTCTACTCTACCCGATTAACTGCAGTGCTTTTTATCGTGTACTCGGTAGCCATGGGAGTTGCTACTTTTATTGAAAATGATTATGGCACTCAAACAGCAAAGGCTCTTGTTTACAATGCCTGGTGGTTTGAAGCTATCATGGTGTTTTTTGTGATCAATTTTTTTGGAAATATTTTTCGATATCGATTGTTAAGAAAAGAAAAATGGCCTGTTTTGTTATTTCATGTCTCATTTCTGTTAATTTTAATTGGAGCAGGAATCACCAGGTATGTGGGCTATGAAGGTCTAATGCTTATTAACGAAGGTCAGACTTCAGAAGAATTCTTATCTGAAACCACATATTTGAACGTAGTTGTTGACAATAACGAAGTACAAAAGACATTTCATAAATCTACCTTATTCTCTGCCATGGGAAACAACAATTGGAACTTGGATGAAGAATTTAAAGATCAAGAATTTTCTATAAAATTATCTAAATATATTCCATGGGCTGAAGAACAGTTTGTTGAAAATGAAACTGGAGATGAATATTTATTTATTGTAGAATCCAGTAGCGGATCAAGACATGAACATTACCTGAAAAAAGGAGCTTTACAAAATATTCACGGTGTTTTAGTTGGCTTTGAAGCACCTGAAAATTCTGGAACTATTAATTTATTTAGAGAAGATGGAATTTTAAAGATTAGCTCGAGAAGTGGAGGAAGTTGGATGAGAATGGCTGATAGAGCTGAAGGAACAGTTATCAAAGACAGTATCCAAGAGTTTCAATTAAGGTCATTGTATAGAGTTGGTGACTTACCATTTGTAATACCAGAGCCCGTAAAAAAAGGTGCATTAAAAACAACCAGAGGTGATAAAAAAGATGACTCGAAGCTAGATGCATTAGTCTTAGATGTAACAGTTGATAAAAAAACTACCCAAATTGAATTATATGGAGGTAAATATGCACCGCAGAGACCTATTCAATTTTCTCTAAATGGATTGAATTTTAGAATAGATTATGGACCTCAAATTATAGAAACTCCCTTCAACATCAAGTTAAATGATTTTCAATTAGAAAAATATCCTGGATCTGAGAGTGCTTCTGCCTTTGCAAGTGAAATTACTGTAATAGACACTGAAGAAACGTTTGATTACAGAATATATATGAATCATATCTTGGATCATAAGGGCTACAAATTTTTTCAAGCAAGCTATGATCTTTCTGGTGAAGTAGAACAAACACATTTGTCTGTGAATCATGATTTTTGGGGAACTCTAATCAGCTATATAGGGTATTCTTTGTTGTATATTGGAATGATTTCAATTCTATTTGCCCCAGGAACAAGGTTTGATAGCTTGAAAAAAACCTTGAAAAAAATTAAAAAGAAAAAAGCGGCTTTGACACTTTTTATTGGACTTTTTATAAGTTTTACTGGAATAGCTCAAACTCAAAACGATCATCTAACTAAAATAACAGATCAACAAATTGATTCTGTTCTTTTAGGAAACTTAGTGGAATTAAAACACGCTGAAGAATTTAATACGCTAATTATTCAAGACTTTGGAGGACGAATGAAGCCTGCACACACTTTTGCCTCTGAATTAGTCAGAAAAGTATTTCATGATGATGATTTTAATGGAATAGAACCTAGCCAAGTCTTTTTATCTATTATAGAAAATTCAAAACTTTGGTTCAATGTGCCTTTTATTTATTTAGAAGATGGAAATACAGAAATTCGAGAAATTTTAGGTGTAGATGAAAATACTACACATGCAGCCCTGGCAGATTTTTATGAAGGAACACGATCAAAAATAAGTGAATATGTTGCAGATGCGCAAAAGAAAAATGTTCAAAATAAATTTGAAAAAGATGTCATTAAAATTGACAGAAGAATTTATTTATTTTCTCAAGCATTAAGTCTCAGTGTGTTACGAATCTATCCTAAATTAAATGACGAAAATAATAAATGGGTTTCCTACCCTGAGGGATCTAGAGCAAACTACACCGGAAAAGATTCTTTATTTGTTAGACAATCTTTACCAATTTACATTCGATTATTACAAGATGCTAAAAGAACTAATAATTACACAGAGGCCAATAAACTTATTGCTGGAATAAAGAAGTTTCAACAAAAATATGGTGCAGAAGTATATCCCAACAAAGAAAAAATAGATCTTGAAATAACTTATAATAAATATCAAATATTTAAAAAACTTGCCAAGTATTATGGATACGTTAGTGTGTTTTTAATCTTTTTTGTGATTCTTCAAATTTTTAATGACAAAAAATGGATTGGACTTGTTGTAAAAATCTTGATTGGAATAACAATTCTTTTATTTGGCATGCATGTATTAGGGCTATTTAGTCGTTGGTATATTAGTGGAAATGCTCCATGGAGTAATGCGTATGAATCTATTATTTATGTTGCTTGGGCCACCATGCTATTTGGTCTAGCCTTTGGAAGAAAATCTTCGTTAACCATTGCAGCTACTACGTTCTTAACGGCTGTTATTTTAGCATTTGCACACCAAAATTGGTTAGATCCAGAAATTGCAAATCTTCAACCGGTGTTGAACTCTTGGTGGCTATTAGTTCATGTTTCCATTATTGTTGCAAGCTACGGACCATTTTCATTGGGTATGATCTTAGGAATTGTCGCTTTATTCTTAACGATTTTCACTACAGAAAAGAACAAGAAAAAAATGGACTTAAATATAAAAGAAATTACTACCATAAACGAAATGGCTATTACTATCGGTTTAATTATGTTAACCATTGGTAATTTTCTAGGAGGCATGTGGGCCAATGAAAGTTGGGGACGCTATTGGGGATGGGACCCAAAAGAAACTTGGGCATTAGTATCTATCATGGTTTATGCATTTGTGTTACATATGAGACTAATCCCCGGATTAAGAAGTAGATATACATTCAATCTATGGTCAATCATTTCTTATGGTTCGATCATGATGACCTACTTTGGAGTGAATTTTTATTTATCAGGACTGCATTCCTATGCTAGTGGTGATCAAGTAATTACACCTAATTCTGTATTTTATTCTGTAGGTTTTGTTTTAATTCTAGGAACATTAGCTTGGTTTAAACATCGAAAATTTTATAAAAAATAAAAGAAAAGTGTACATTAGCAACCACATAAAAAAGAATATATGTTTCATAAAAATATAAAATTAGTTTTAGCCTTTTTGACCATAGTTTGGTCTGTCTTTGAATTTTGGCAAGGTCATATTGGGAATGGAATAGCGATTCTATTTCTAACAGGAATGTTTATCTTATTGTATTTCAAAAATGAATTTATTTTATTGTCATTTTTACAATTGAGAAAACAAAACTTCCCGGCTGCTCAGAAATGGCTATCCTATATTAAAAATCCAAGTGCAGCACTAACCCAAAAACAAGAAGGGTATTACAATTATTTACATGGTATTATGCTTTCTCAAACAAACATGACACAAGCAGAGAAATTCTTGCGTAAAGCTGTTAGATTAGGATTAGCAATGGATCATGATTTAGCAATGGCAAAACTTCAATTAGCTGGTATCGCCATGACAAAAAGAAGAAAGCGAGAAGCCACAACTTTAATGGCTGAAGCAAAAAAACTTGACAAACATGGAATGCTGAAAGAACAAATGCAAATGATGAAACAGCAAATGAAGAAAATTTAATTATTCACTTAAAACTCCTGAGAACCAGGAGTTTTTTTATTCTATGTATTTTTAATAAAACTACTTTAATCTGTTAATTGTCAGATCTGAATTATACTCTAAGATATATATTCCTTTATTTGAAGTAGTTTTAAATAAATCTTTTGTGTAGTCAAACTTGCTTTCTAGTCTGTAAGAGGTTCCGTTCTTAAATGTTTGTTTTAACTTGTTTCCTGAAGCTAATCGCATCCCAACATCAAATACAATATCAAATCCTTTTGTAGCATAATAAGAAGGATACACATGATTTTTACTTAAATATTGTTGATTAAATAGTTGGATTTCTGGAGAACTTTCTTCAGTAAAAGTGTCACTAGTAAATGTAAAACCTAGTTTTGCTAATTTATTATTATCTATTCTATCAAATTGAGTGGATTTAAAAATACCAAAAACCTTTATTACAGTATCTTCAGGTAAAATTTGCATTTCTGGCTCATCACTTTCTTTTTCTTCCTCCTCTTCATCTTCTTCTTCATCCTCTTCTGGATCTTCTACTGGTAAACTAATAAGGCTATTTATAACATCTGAGGAGATTACTCTATTATCAGTGGCTAAGACCACCCAATTACCAACTTCGGCCTTTAAAGCATTGATAACATAGTCTTTTCTAATATATCCTAAATTTGGATAAATTATTTGGACCTCATTAATGGAATCATGTAAAAGTAATCTAGATTTTATAAGATCGCTATTTCTAATGGAAGTGGTTGAACTGTCACCAATAATTAAAATATTTTCACTTCCATAATTATCATAAATATGCTCAATTAAAGCCTCTTGATGAACTTCTCTATCTGCAAAGGTCTTAATTATTTTTGAAGACTTAAAGCTAGTTTGTTTTTTTGAATATACAGGAAAAACTAACGGAGCACCCGATCTAACTGCTACTTTAGGAACTTCTTCAGAGTATAATGGACCAATGATTACATCTGTATTACTAAAATCTGTTGCAGCTAAAATTGAATCTAATTTAGTATCTTTTCTTCCTGTATCAAAAACAGAAAGCTCTATATCTATTCCTAATTTTACTAAAGAATCAACTGCCATAGATGCTCCTAAGTAAATATCTGTTGTAATATTGGCTAACCTGTTGTTCTTAAAAATATCTTTAGCATCAATAGTATCATATTCAATGGCTCTGAAAGGAAGCATCATTGCCAGTTTTAAACTAGAATTTTCTTGAATGGTATCTCTGTAAATTAAAAAATTATTTTCTTCTTCAATTGGTTTAATTTTTAATAACATGTCCAATTGTAATCCAGAGATGTCCAGCAATGGATTTAAAATCTTTAATTCTTCTTCTGAAACGTTGTAAGCACGCGTTAAGCTGTAATATGTATCTCCCTTAGCAACTTTGTGTATCACAAAAGTATTTACTAATGTATCCTTTACAGGAGTGCTATTTTTAGTATTAATACCATCATTTATTTTTACTAAAATATCGTTAGCTGTAGGTGGCTTATACTTATTATTGGGTATCATAATAAGAGTTTCTGGTGCTGGTTTTCTTCCAGTACCAGGATTTAAACGCACCAACTCTTTGGTTTTAACACCTATTCGTTTTGCAATAATTTTTAATGTTTCACCTTTTTTTACTGTATAGGATAGGTATTTTTTTTGTTGAGCACACGATGTGGCTATCACTACAAAAAATAAGATGATGATAATTTTAAATTCTCTCATATAGTTATTCCCATTCTATAGTTGCAGGAGGTTTTGAACTGATATCATAAACTACCCTGTTCACACCTTTAACTTTATTTATAATTTGATTTGAAGTTTTTTGCAAAAATTCATAAGGTAAATTAACCCAATCGGCAGTCATACCATCTGTACTTTCAACAGCTCTTAACGCTACTACTTTTTCATAGGTTCTTTCATCTCCCATCACCCCAACAGAATTAACTGGTAATAAGATAGCTCCTGCCTGCCAAACTTTGTTATATAACCCGCTTTCTTTTAATCCATTTATAAAAATAGCATCAACTTCCTGTAAGATTGAAACTTTCTCTTCGGTAATATCTCCTAAGATTCTAATCGCTAAACCTGGTCCTGGAAATGGATGTCTACCTAGTAACTCTGCATCAATTCCCATTGAGGCACCAACTCTTCTTACCTCATCTTTAAAAATCATACGCAAAGGCTCTACAATTTTTAATTTCATAAAATCTGGCAAACCTCCTACATTATGATGGCTTTTTATAGTTGCTGATGGCCCCCCATTAACTGAAACTGATTCTATCACATCTGGATATATAGTTCCTTGGGCCAACCATTTTACGTTTTCAATTTTATGGGCTTCGTCATCAAAAACTTCAATAAATGCATTTCCAATTGCTTTTCTTTTTTTCTCAGGATCTGACAACCCTTTTAAGGCATTCAAAAAGCGTGCCGATGCATCTACTCCTTTAACGTTTAATCCCATACCTTCGTATTGATGAAGTACACTTTCAAACTCATCTTTACGTAATAATCCATTATTTACAAAAATACAATAGAGATTCTCACCTATTGCCTTGTGTAATAAAACTGCAGCCACAGAGGAATCTACCCCTCCAGAGAGCCCTAAGACAACTTTGTCATTACCTACTGTTTGCTTAATATTAGCTACGGTTGTTTCTACAAAAGAATTTGGAGTCCATGTTTGTTCTACACCAGCAATTTTTACTAAAAAATTTTCTAGTAATTGTTTACCATCAGTTGAATGATAAACTTCTGGATGAAACTGTATCGCATAGGTGTTTTCACCTTCAATTCTATAAGCTGCGTTCTCCACATCAGCTGTACTAGCCAAATGAATTGCATTTGTTGGTAATTCTTTGATGGTGTCTGAATGACTCATCCAAACCTGACTTCCTTCTGAGATGCTAGAGAAAAAGATTTCATTGTCTTTGATAAAAGATAAATTAGCTCTTCCATATTCTCTGGTATTTGATGGAGCTACTTTACCACCAGAAAAATGAGCTAAATACTGAGCTCCATAACAAACAGCTAATATGGGTTTTTTGCCTCTAATTTCTGATAAATCTGGATGCGGAGCATCATCAGCTCTTACAGATGACGGGCTACCGGATAAAATAACTGCCTTAAAATCGCTTGTATTTTTGGGTTGTTTGTTGTAAGGATGAATTTCACAATAAATATTCAACTCTCTTACTCTTCTCGCTATTAGTTGAGTGTATTGCGATCCAAAATCTAAAATAAGTACCTGGTGTTGTTGCATGTGCAAAAATAGTACTTCAATTTAGAAATGAAAACTTTGTGTTTATAAATTTTACAATTTAATATCTATAAACTATTGCGTTAATATTCATACCAGCACCAACAGATGCTAAAATGATTACATCTCCTCTTTTGACTGATTGATTTTCTAAATTTCCTTTGATCACTAAGTCTAATAAAGTAGGTACAGTAGCTACAGAACTATTTCCTAACTTATGAATACTCATTGGCATTATACCCTCTGGAATTACAGATTTATACAACCTATAAAAGCGTTTAATGATTGCTTCATCCATCTTTTCATTGGCTTGATGAATAAAAACTTTTTTTACCTGTTCAATAGGAATCCCACTTTTATCTAAGGCAGAT
>ERZ651776.3879-NODE-3879-length-14323-cov-5.329777_pt1 | contig 14323 bp, 6 predicted proteins | sample MGYA00514761_ERZ651776 | MGnify/ENA metagenome assembly ERZ651776 | reverse complement strand
GACTCTGTTGGGCAAATTCTGCGCCCCACATAAAGAATTTGGAAACTAATTCCCGTCGATCGTATCATCATTCACCAATTGATCGTGTCATTAACTCACTCATCGTATTATTTACCCCACTCCACCACTCCCTTCAATTCTAGTCGTGTGTCAGTCGAGGGTACTCCCTTCAAGACTGGCACAGCGGCTTGGTCAGTCGCGGAAGAAGGTGATAATGAGGCAAATACCAACCAAACGAGAAAGAACTGTGAAAGTCGGTTTAATGGGACACTTGAATCTGAAAGAAGCCGACAAATTAGCCTTCTCACAAGTTACGGATTGTGCTGTACAAGCAGTGACACATGCTACGGTGATGGTATCTCGTGCGGCAAACTTATATTATCTTAAGTTGCTTGAGGAGCGCGAGGGCCTGTTTCCGCGGCAGGAGGAGGAACGTCGGGACCTGGAAGTGAACCATGCTATTGAATGGCAGAGGCTGTTGGAGCTGCATGAGGGCCAGCTGATTCAACACCAGAATCGTCAACACCAGGATCGTCAAGTTGCGGAGCATTTTGGATTGGATCAGGATCAATGGCAGCAACAGCACCATCTGGAGGATGCGACTTTAATAGGAAATCTGAGAACCCAGCAGCTTCAGCTTAGCGAGGTGCATGAGAATCAGTTGGTTTTTCTCCTAGACGAACACTATCAGCAGCAGGTTATCCCTCCACCAGACCAGGGTTTCTATTCCAAGCTTTTTAAACAACTGAATCCCGCAGGAAGAGGTGAAGGCGAGCCGTGGGCCCGTGAAGCTCTTCTCAATATCTATGAAGTGGACAACTTTGAGCAAGTTCCCAAGGTGAATGACAGGGTAGGCGACAAAACCGTGGCATTGTCAAGAATATTTGAGTATGCTGCTAGGGGAATGGCTACGAATACCTGGAATCACGTGAAAGAGAACTATTACGACCATTTTAAAAGTGCTGTCCGCATGGTAGCTACACGAATACGGCCATCGTTTAACGAAGGGAGAAAAAATAAAAAAAAACTGAACAGTGTTGTATATTTTGGAGCCTCGTGGATGATTGAGGCCGAACATGGGGTGCCTCTCATCGGGGAAGCAGATGCACTTGCCCTACTATTGGAAAAACAGGGCGGCTTAATTGATGACGACTTGGCAGGAAATGAGACGAAGCAAGCAGTCTCTCGTGGGGTATGGCAGTATGTTGTCGAATCCGTCCGCTCTTACGGAGGTGTGGTGAATGTCTACAATCGTCTTGGAAGAAAAGACTTTCACAACCTAATGCCGTGGTTATATAAGATTAACTGTGAGATTGGCTGTCACAACGATTCAATTCGACATGATCCAGCTAACGCTGATTATTTTGCCGGGTTTGTGCATGGATTGTACCCACAGTTGAAGTTTGAGAACAACTTCACCATGGTCCCTCTTGGCAACCTAGAGAAGGCCCAGTATATTCAGATTGATGAAAAGACAGCGTATTCCCTAATTAAGGATATAGTCGCACTCCCCCAAAATGGGGCATATTATGGTACGCACACTGGCGAGCTCTGGGGAATGATACTCAACTTGACGGATATCCGAAAAAAGCGGCTTAGGTTAGGTCAACAGCATTGGAAATTCTCCGGTTGCATCAAGACAGACGGGGTGTCTCTTGACGTGCACTACTGTCGAGAAATGACAGACGATGAGATTGCTGATGCTCGAGATCAACAGCGAGTACGTGTAAGCAGAACAAGACTTGAGGTGACTCCCCGTGACCAATGGCCAGAACGACAACATTTTGAAGATCACCAGGTTGTTGGTGTTGACCCTGGGACAAACCTGACGTGTGCGGGTGCGGATGAGGTGGCTCCAGAGGGTCAGGATAACCGCCCGCGTCATCCCTCAAAGACTTTTCAACCGCCCCAACCGCCCTCCCGAAAGAGCAAGGCCTGCAACAAAAAAAAGAAATGGCCCAAGAAGAGCAGGAACGGGAAAAGGCGCAAGCAACTGCGCGGGGGGAGAAAGAAGCAAATTGGTAGGAGGAGAGAGAAAGTTTATCAATGTAGTAATGATTGTTGGAGACATGAAACTGGAAGTAAGGAAGCCCAAAGTAACTCTATCAAGAGGCTCCAATCCACTCCTGTTTTCTACGAGGACTACTACGGTAACGAGATCCAAACAACACTGTATGATGTGAAGGTCAAAACGCCACCAGCGAAGGTAGTGACTTCTGAACAATTCCTACCACACTGCCGCCACGTCAGAAAATTTCTTGATAATATTGTGGACGATATGATGGTACGCAAGGTTCGCCGCGCGAGATTCGACAGGCACATGAAGAAGAAGGCTGCACTTGACAAGGTGTGCCATGGGATCACCTTCGGCATGAACGATGCCATTGTGGTTTTTGGAAATTGTACTGGCCAAAAAAGCCACTTTCCCTTCCCCACCAAGGAAATCGTTCGTCATCTCCAGCACTACAAGGATACGAGGGTGATTATCTTTGATGAATTTCGCACCAGCAAGTGCTGCAGCAAGTGTGCCTTCAATCAAGACCTTGGGTTGAGAAGGGGCGACGAAATGTTGGGTGAGAACACAAAGGGGGGGAAGAAAAAGGGGTATTGGCCTATCTATGGCGTGCGGGTGTGCAAGAACTGCGGAACGCGATGGCACCGAGACATTAACGCTGCCCGCAACATGCGCCTAATATTTCTCTACATGGTCGAAAACCGCCTTTGGCAACCTGATCATATACCTGTGCGACCCTTTCCTTTCTCCCGACTAGCACAAGAAGCAGCACTAGCACAAGAAGTAGCAGCAGCACTAGCACAAGCACAAGCAGAAGCACACCACCCACAACAACAATAACAACAACAACAACAACAACAACAATAAGCTGCACCAGATGGTGTGGCAAAGCGATTAGCGCTTTTATTTTATGTATGGGGAGGGGAAAAAAAAGCAAATAGTGCTTTTTATGGTCGCAGCGGAACCGCCCTTGTAACTATTACCATTAGGTCTCTTTCTAGAGCCTAAGTAAGTGTAAAAAAAAGGGTGAGTGTCATTAAGTGCGTACCATGTTGGCGGTACAATCCGGGTACCAAAGACGTGTTGTTTTTATGGCTTATTGCCTCCAAATTGGAGGGAGGATTTTCGGCCCTAGGCCTAGGCCTAGTCCTAGGGCGCGGGATACTTCTTGAGTATCCGATCCGAGCGAGATTGAAAAATGCAATAAGAATAAAAATCGAGGAAACATCATCTCTACGTCAACAGGCTGCCAATCTATGATAGTTTTTTATTTTAATCGTCGTCTATTGTAGGGACAAAAGTTAACAGTAAAGAAAAGGAATGGGAGCATTAAGGGAGCATCAAGTTTTTTGCTGGTGGAGATTTTTAAGAGACGAAAACGCGAACCCCACAAATTAAAGTTCGCAGTTAGTTGACGCACACAGCAGCAGCACAGAGCAAAACATCACAGCACATGAGCAGCAGTAACGAGTACGACGTGAATATACTGAAGGCCTCTCTGAAGAGATCAAATTTCTTATACGCTCCTTTCCAAGATAGTCCCATCAATGATTGGGTGAATGATGTTGACGGCGACAAAGATTCAGTCCCAAAGTTCGATAGCTATGTCTTGAGTGAGACGAAAGATTCAATTGATTCTCGCCGAGTTCTGCTTGTAAAATTTTACGCGGCATGGTGTGGACACTGCAAGCACTACAAGCCGACATTCGAGAAACTGAATGATGCAGTGACCAGTATTTTAGATGACTCGCAGGTCTCAGTGATTGCAGTTGCTTGCAACATTTACAACTCAATTTGTAGCCAACACGGGGTACATGGATTCCCAAGCGTGCAGGTGTTTAGGTATGACGATAGCAGTAAAAAGGCGATCGGCACAACACTTGAAGGGAAACAGAGAAGTGACCCTGATACTGGGGCCGAATTTATTTCTAAGATGTATTCGTCAAACAAGGACAATCCAGCTTCTACTTTCGACTCCCACAAGGACACTGTAATGCCGAAGTATCAAATCAAAGCCATCGAAAATATAATGAAAAGCAAGGGTGAGGAAATGCCGCCTGGCGGGAACACAATCAAAGTAGGCGACGAACCCAAGTCACCTTCGGAATTGACTCCGCTAGACGACGCTACGGCCTCGCTACTATTCACCCTTGCGAATAATATCTTCACAGACAGTGACCCGCTCTCACATGCCAAGTCTTTGCACCTCTTGAAATCGCTGCGATTGTTCAACGCTGCCATAGCTCCCATTCCCGCCGCTTTTGCTTTGAAAAGCCAGCTCTCCCGCATAATTCTTGCCATCGATGAATATGACTCAGAGCATTTGCAATCTTCGAATGCCCTGAGGGACCTTGTCCTTGCCGACGGCGGGGTAAAATCATGGGGCATCGGTGGTTCTGACCCAAATAATGATTTGACGTGGTCAGACAGGTGCACCTCAGGCTACACTTGCGGTTTGTGGGAGCTCTTTCACATTGTCACAGTGGGAACCTCCACAAACGACACGCCATTCACTCCTCACGCCTCGGCCGAGATTATTCGGAATTTTGTAGCCAATTTTTTCCCTTGTTCAATTTGTCAGGTTCACTTCTTACAAATGTATGACGGCTGCGAGTTCGGCCGATGCGAGCATCTTGTGGACAAGTCACCTTCCAGCAGCTTGACCCGGGATGAGCGTATCGCCCTTCCGCTGTTCTTCTGGGAGGCTCACAACGATGTGAACTTGAGATTATACAGGGAAGAGTGTGAAAGGGAAGGAGTTGAGTATAGAGAGACAATCGCAAATGAACAGAAGCGTTGGCCTTCCCCAAAAGTATGCAAGAATTGCTTTTCCCACGACAATTCATACGAGGTGGACGAAATTTACAGCATTCTAAAGAAAACATATTCAAGCGCTGGTTCAACTGGTGCTTTTCACAGCGCCAAGAAGCAAATGCAAGTACTCGATTCAATCGAGGCACAGAAACTTTACGATAATGCGATGTTTTCTTTCGCAGTCGTTGTGGGGCTTGTTGCCGTCTTTTACTGCTGCCACAAGAAAAGTTGCCACATAAATAAGAAGAAGGTAAAGAAGTACGCGTTGTAGGTCCAGGTTGCTGCATACATTACATATTCATATTAGTATCATTTTGCAAATTGTGGGGATTGAATACTGTCGTCAGCAGAGTCGCCAGAGGATTTTTCGGCTGACTTGATACGCCAACACCGACGCCGACACCGACACCAAGACCGAGACCACTGGCGAACCCCTCAACAATACCCTCTTTTTCTTCGCTCCCTCCTCCCTCCTCGAAGATAAGACTGCTCAACAATCCACAGCATGCCTTCTCGACATTTCCGACGTCGCTGCCGTATCCCCCCCCCTCTTTCCTCCCCATCAACTCACACTTGAGGAGACTTTGTTGTAGCAGTTCGCTCAGCTCGATGCTAGCCTCTAGCCTACCCTGCTCCGCAATGATCATCTTGATCGCGCCGGACTTCTTCCTGATCTCATTGAGAATCTCTCTCAGTTCTGCCGCTCCGTTGCTATCCACCAGTCTGTCATCCTTGTCATAAAGATTGCCGCCGTGGGTTCCCTCCGACTCCGAATCCAGCATGTCCTCCCCTTCGCCCCTGCGAACACCGAAGATATTCTGCATTTTACTGCGAGCCTTGAGCAGCAACCAGTTCGTCTCCTCGATAGCCGTCTCACTGGCACTCAAAGCGTCTTGGTTAATCGTTGCGCTGTCATCGCAACTCATGACGTAGCAGTTATCATCGATTTCCAATGGTTCATTCGAGTCACCGTCGTGACCAACATCAACATCACCACTGTCAAATTTCAGATAGCCAATGTTGGTGAGAATGCTGGCAATTTTGGCAGGCTCATTTACCATTCTTCCGCTGGTCTTGTGCTCGCTGAAGGACTGGAGGGCACTGTGAACAGCGAATATCTCCCTTCCTGTCACAACAAAGGATCGGTTCATTTCCGTCGGTCTGGCAATAAATTCCTTGAAACTGCTCTCAAAGTGTATTCCATTGTCGAAGCACAACTTCCTCGATTTTTTCTCATTCCCACTGATGCTGTTGACGTAAATTTTTTTCACTATTATTCCATCAACAAAGGCTCCAAGTCTCATCTGCTCCTTTGCCAAATTACTCCTCTGGCGTATGGTGAGCAGTGACGACGCCTTGTGGGCAAGCATAGTCCGGAGAAAGCTGATGCAACACCTTTCCACGGCGAACTCGTGGTTATGGTGGTGGTGATGATGATGAGGTTGGTTGTGGTGGTTGTGGTTGTGGTGGTGGTTATTATGATGATGCCTTGCATCAAACTTGGACACCGCAAATGCGGGCGCGAGGACCATATCGCAGAACACTCTCCTTGAATTGAGGTGAAGCAAGCTTTTGTCATTACCAGCGTTCAGTTCCTTCATAATACCGGCGAGTATGACTGGCACAGTTTCGTCTCCAAAGGACTCGCAGCAGCTCACAATAGACCCAACGAGCTGCATCGCCCTCCTCTCGACCCTCTCACGAACCCAACCAGAGGTATCATGCTCTTGATGGTGCTCGTGATCGTGCTCGAAATCATCATTACCGAGGTCCTCTTTCGCCGTTTCCACCAGCCTGCTTCCGTACCGCTTAACCTCTGGTAGGTCGCAGATTTCCATGATAAATTGCCGAAGCGTCCCGAGGTACTTTGGGCCCATCTTCACACCTTCCCTGACGATGGGGAGCAGCACCTCCTCAGCACTGGTGACGTATCTACTAGCGAGCCTCCTGACAACGACCTTGATGAACAGTTCCCTCCTATTCCCCCCCTTTCCAAGGCTCTCAGCCACGGCGACGACAAATCTCGGGCTGCACCTGAGCTCCCTCAAAAGCTCTCCATAGAGTCGGACAGACCTATCTGGTAGGCGGAACTCACACCTCCTCGCGTCTGACTCCGCCCGGGCCCTCCTCACGTCCTCCTCCTTCTTTGCTGGGGACCTCTGCTGTTCCTGATGAGCGACATTTGCGAGTGGTGAGGGGGAACGGAGCAGGTCGAGCTGCTGGCGCGATCCGGATCCAGGTTCACCACGAGTAGGCGAGACTTCCTCGTCTGCACGAGAGCATATCTCGCTCAGCGTCGGTAAGTGCATGTAACTACTCCCTCCTCTCCCCCCCGCGGCACCGCCATGACGAGGTGTCCATGATTTCAGGGGGCTGCTCCCTCCGCCCCCCGAAGGGGAGGAACCAAAGCCGGGAGACGTTAGCAAAGACATGTCCTCTCTGAACGAATTTTGCTTATGACCGTACTTTCGCGGCGTATTCTCAGGCGACGTTACATCGGTACGAGACAAAACTGATGCACCGTGTTCATTTCCTGTGTCATCGGTTACGGTTTTCAGCGGACTTTCGCGTTGTACTCCACCGTTCCCTTCAATCAGGTTCTCTTGTTCCTCCTCACCAACAGTTTGTGGGTTCGTTTTAGACCCGTGACTTCCCTTGTCATGAGCGGCAAATTCACTCGCCTCCTCCACACCACACTTGTCAACAGCCTGCGCCCAGAGTTCAAGCGTTTTATCGTGGGCCCTGACAAGGTCCTCTCTCAAAGCCTTCAGCTCCCCGCCAGTAGGCAACGGTTCCTCCAGTTCCGTCAGGTGAGCTTGAAGTTTATCAATAACCTCGTATATATCCGAAGACGATGCTGATGCTGCTCTGGTGTCGCCACGCCTTTCACTGGGAGATCGAACTACCTGAGAAGGTTCAGAAACCCAATCATCGTTTTTCTTTTCTTCCTCACCCCGTTCATTCTTGTCGTCATCAGCATCACCAGACAACAACATACCTTCCTTCCCACCGCTCGCCACGTCGTAATCGTACGTGAACGTCCTCATCAATCTCTGCCCGTACCTAGGCGATGACGTCTTATCCCCATGGGCGTGACCGCTACTGCCTAGCACGTCAAGGTGACCGATGAGATCTGGGTCCTTGCCACGCGAGTAGAATACATTCTCTTGCAAGAGAAGACACCAGTTGATCATATCATGGAAATTGGGGAAACGAATAGTCACCTCGCCAGTGGGCGACGACAACCCGGAGCTCATCATCATCTGTATCGGTATTTCCCCCCCTTGGACACTGTTCCCACTGGCATCGCTGTCCTGCGCAGCGCGGCTGAAGTAGACATTGAAATCCGGCCCTAGTCCCAACGTTCGCAACTTGGTCCTCATTTCCGTTTCCTCCCCATAGCTGCCCTTATCCGTCCTAGTCCCACTCTCGTAAAACACCACCTCCATACCACCAACAGCAACACTGCATTCCGTCCACTCCCCCCCTTCCCCTCTCAGTCGACATGTAGTCTCCCCACTCCTGGGAACCCTCACACCGACTTCAAGCGGCTTAGATCTTGGCACGCTCTTCACCAAGGAAGAAACGGACGAGAACGGTAACCTCAGCAAACGAGCACCGTCAATGTGCGTCAACACTGAACCCTTCGGTAATCCGTGGGTCACCATGTGACCCTCGGTACCAACGCAGGCGAAACCCTTGGAATTGCAAATAATCGACCCAACATCCCTCTCCGCCGCGTCATCGTCATCGTCATCGTCATCAGAATCGCCTCCTTCAAAAGCAGCAGACGGATTGAGGAACTCTCCCCCCGTGCGAAACTGGAATTGTTCCTCCCCCTTCAAGCATATCCTCCTAACCATTACTATTCGTACGCATTCCTCTAGTTCCTCGAGCAAACCGAGATCCCAGACGATTCCGAGACCCTTCTTTCCCAACGGTCGCAACGTTTTTGAAGAAGACGGCGAGGAGGGAGAGGACTTGGACAATGATGACGACAACGACGACGAGGATCCGCAACAGCAGATCAACAGCGTCGTCCATTCCCAGTACTCCACCATGCTAAGCGCTCTAAACACAAATGTCTGACCACCCTTGAGCAAAACTCTGAACAGGTAGAGATGTTTGCTGAGCATGCAGTTCGTCTTGTCGACTCTTGCCCTTCTACCCAACAATTCCACGACCGTCTCAGGACTCTCCGCGCCAAGGTGAGAGTAGAGGTTCAGTTTGATATCCTTCCCAGGACCGCCGCCAGTTATGCTGCCGTATACCTGCACCCAGCGAGAGCCGCGCAACACGAGGATGTACCCTCTTGTCGGTATTCTCCTAGGCCAGTCCTTGTCCTTCTTGGCAATTTTCCGTCCCTCCCTGAGATGCCTTTGGGAATCCAAATCAGAATCGGAATCAGTGCCGCTCCAACTGAGTCCTCCGTCGTCCCCGTCGATACCTTTCGAGCCCATCTCACCGAGTCTCCTTACGAGCTCTTCGCCAAACCGTCTGAGTTCCCGAGCTTCCTCCTCCATTTCCTCAGCGGTGGCCACGTCGCACATTTGCTCCACGTCCCCAACGGCAAGGTCCTGAATTTTACCAGCCTTTACATCGAACGGTATGTCCGGTCTGACAGATCGCCTGCACTCTAGCCCTGCCTTCCATGCCAAGTAAATCTCTCGGCAGCTGAACAATATACCACGTTTCGACACGTGTTCGACATCAGAACTCTGATTCACTCCGGAAGAGTACTGAACGCCCAGTTCAAGACTCCTCATCTCGTCACAGTATGACATCGACACGACCTCCGAGAGCGCGAAGCTGAATTTATCCCGTACCGCCGCAGCGGTATCCTCTCCTCCCTCGTCATTGGAAGGGAAGTCACCTGCGCTTCGTCCGGAGGAAGTCTTGGAACCTGTTGAAGATTCCGACCGACAAGTTTCCGCGACCATGTAGTAGTTCCCTGTCTTGGAATCGTGCTTCACCTGCAGGTAAGCGCGTACCCACTGGCTGCTCGTTGTTTTCACCGTCGCGAAGCAGGACATGTTTACGAACAGTGTGTGCGGGATCGGTTTGGAGTCAAAATTCACTTGGTGCTGTTGTTGTTGTTTCGTCCATCCCGACTGCATGCTCCAATCCCCTCCTGTTTGACCAGCCGCTTGACCAACCGTTAAGGCACTTTTAGGTTGCACTTTCGGTGGGGTGTAGAGAAGTTCTGGTGGCATGTCCCACTGAGAGACCTCGGTGACAGTATTGTAATAATATGGCGCTCCCGTGTCTGCGTCAGTCCTCTCTTCCCAAGCGGATCCTCCCGGAGGGTAATTTTCGGAATAATGTGCGTGCTGTTCAGACACGGCCTTGACGGGCCTCTCCCAACGCGCCTCTCCCAATGCTTGGTTCCAGTAATAAACCTCCCCCGTCTCGCCGTCCAACCTCTCCTCCCATCCTTCTTCTGTCTCCGCCTCTACCGCCGCAGTTTCTACCGCAGTTCCAACCGCCTCCACCCCATATTGAGCGCTTGCTGCCTCCTCAATGAGACAAGACGGCACGTCCCATTGGCTTTCACCCGTAACACGGTTGAAGTAGTACTCCACCCCACTTGCAGTATCTGTGCGCACCTCCCAGTTCTCCGCTTCGTTTCCCGACGTCTTTCCAACTTGTTCCTGCTCGAAGCCGAGACTATTACCAACTTCTTCGACCTTTCCCGCTAATCCAGCAACCATCCCCTCCGGTCTCTCCCACTGCGCCTCTCCCGTGACAGTGTTGAAGAAATAGTTGACTCCTGATGCCTCATCAAACCTCTCCTCCCATGGGTTCTTGGGATCTACATGGCTTACAGAAACCCGCTCCAGCGGTCTCTCCCAGGTTGCTTCGCCTGTGTGAATATTGAAGTAGAACGACGCACCGGAGGCAGGGTCCCGCCGCATCTCCCAGCCAGATGGGAGGGAGGAGTCACCGGACCTGCCGCCTGCCGTCGAGGACACGCCCCCCATGGAAGCGCCTACGAGAGCTGGAGAAGCACCGTACGCACCACCAACATCATCATCGTCGCTGTCAAGATAACCATCCGATCCTTCAGAATGGTAGCGCTTCTCGCCTGTTATTTTGTTAATATCGTAGACGCACTTCCGAGTTGAGTCCCAATATTCCTCCCATTCGTCCGAGAGGGCTGACATTCGCGACCTTCCTTTGTGGAGAATCCCTTCCTTTTGAGGATGGACTAGGGGGGAATTGAATACGTGCGGAGAATCGAGTACTGGGGGTGGGAGATGGCAGCCCGAGGAGGGACGTGAACTGAAGGTTTTATATGTTGAAGGGATTAATCAAGATTATTGCTAAATGCGTATGGTACCTCTAGCAATGGAATTTATCGGGCGGGCAGACAGTCCACGACCAATGACTCCAATGTCAGAGGGTGGCAGTTGAATTTGCCTGCAGAAAAAATGAAAAATGTTCGAAGGTTGTTTCCACCTAAACTTTGGTAGGAATTGATTTGACCACTAAAGACTTCTCCTAGCACCTCACTCCGACCACAATTATCGCCTCTGCCGGAAGTTTTCTATCCCCTTATCCCCGGTGCAAGTGAGTTGCGGGGCCAGAGGACTGGACTTTTCTTCCTTCCTCAATGATGTGTTTCTCTCTCCCTTACCTTATCACGCCCTCCCTAACGCCGCCCCTGCACTTCCCCTCTTTCTTTCTCACCTTACTCACTTTACTTTTAGTGCAAGACTACGGAAATAGCAGCTACTGGGATGAACGCTATGCTGCCTCTTCTGGTGAGGTCTTTGACTGGTACCAACCATATTCCACTCTGAAACCCCAGCTCACTCCTTACCTTTCTGTCGACCCTGAGTTCGAGATATTGATACCCGGATGCGGGAACAGCAGCCTTGGGGCCGATCTTTACGACGATGGCTACCTTAACATAACCAACGTGGACACAAGTAGTGTTGTCATCAGCCAGATGACAGACCTCCACGGGGATAGGGAGGAGATGGAGTACACGGTGATGGATTGCCGGAACCTAGAGTACCTTCCGGACAACTGTTTCGACTTGATTATTGACAAGGCACTCATGGATGCGCAGCTCTGTTCGGAGGAAAATATCCACAATGTCAACAGTATGCTCTCGGAGATGCACAGAGTGCTCAAGCCTGGAGGCGTTTACATATCGATCAGCCATGGGCTACCTCCCACTAGGCTTACATACCTTAACAATAAGGACCTGAGATGGAATGTCGAATTCAAGAAGGTGAACGCACCCAAGGGTGAGCTTGAAGGAGAATCTGGCAGTGGGGGGGGTGAGAGCCACTTTCTTTATGTCGCCAAAAAAAGTGGGAAGTAAAAAGGGAGAGCAAAAGCGGCTGCGAGGAAATGCCCTTCGGTGTCGTGTCGGCGTTATAATGTATAATGACGATGTAAAAAAATGTTTAGCTACTTGTGCATCCAGAATGCCTAAACTTGTTCGTGCATTTGTCTGTCCGTGTGTTCCGATTGCGGAAAGCGGAAAATTCACAATTCAACAGATTCAGTCATTCCGTCATTCCAGTCATGCCCAAACCATCCAAATTAGAATAAACCCTCATACCCAATAATAAAGTAAGTTTTTTTTTTCATACTTGTCCTACCACCTTGAACACACAAACACATGCTCTGAGCGTTATTATGGGCGTTAAAATTAGCCCCAGTGCTGTTATCCAGCTCCAACTGATCCCCAACAAGTGCATTTTGTTCTCCCACCAAAAAACATCACTCCGACAAGTTTTTGCTCGTAACCACCACACTAACCCACAAAAAATTCACTATTAGACGACTAGAATCGCAGCAATACAAAGAGCATGTTTTCAAGAAGTGTAAATCACCGCACCCTCAAGGCAGCACTCAGTGCCCAGCGCCGCTGCATGTCCGACACACATGTGCACATCCACCTGAATATTAACGGTGTTCCAACCAGCGGTGCGCAGGTCGGTTACGCTCCCGCCCAGCAGCCCCACTCTATCCCAGCTTTGGTGACGCCAGCAGTAACTGCCCCTTCTCCCTCTTCTTCTGTTGCTACTGCCCCCGCCGTTATCGCACCCCCAGCGGCAAACTTCTCTGCTGGGGGACAGGTAAACTTCCCGGCGAACACGCGCCTTCTCGTCTGCGACATGGCTGGTACCACTGTTGATGAGCAGGGGATTGTGTATGAGACTCTTTTCAACGTCATGAACAAGAATGGCCTCGGGGTACAGTGGGAGGAGATGCACCCTTGGCATGGGGCGAGCAAGATCAAGGTGATCGAGCACTTTGCCACCAGGAACAAGCCCGACAGCATGAGCGAGATGGGCCTGGCCAAACACGTAGACAAGATGCATGATCAGTTTGTCCATGATATCAAGGTTGCCTACTTTGAGAAGGATATTCTCAAGCTGATTGACCCGAACTTGCCAAATTTTATCGACAACCTTCGAAACAACGGTATCAAATTTGCTCTGAACACTGGTTACCCCGTTGATATCCAGGAGGCCATCATGAAGAAGCTCAACATGTTCGACTTCTGTGATGGCTATGTCAGCGCCCAGCAGGTTGGTGGCCGTCCTAAACCTTACATGATCCAGAAGCTCATGTACGACCTCGACATTGACAACTGCTTGGACGTTGCCAAGGCTGGAGACAGTGTAGCTGACATTGGCGAGGGTATCAAGGCTGGAGTTGGCTTCAACATTGGTGTTCTGAGTGGTGCCGATGATGAAAAGACCCTGAGGGATGCTGGTGCCATGGTCATTGTCAACAAGGTCACTGATATTGGTTTGGGAAGATAAAGGACAAACGAGGGCGGGGACCATCACAATTTTGGCACATGTATTGTTTTTTTGTTGTTGCGGAAATGCGAGTAAAAGTGAGCCTTTGTTTTATCAATTTAGATTTGCCAGGACAACGTCGATCGCTTTGAAACCATGAGAAAAACAGCAAACCAGTACATGTAGCTGGGGAAGAGGGGACAGATTTAATTAGAGAGAAAAAAAAAAGGAAGGGTTGCGTGCGTATAACCTTTTGGGTGGGTCTCATTGAAACAACACTGGCCAATTAGCCAAATTAGCCAAATTAGCCAAAATTAGCAAGCGATAGTGAAGCAAAAACCAATAACATCTTCGACGAATAAGCTCTCGAATTGTGCTACAAGCTGCCATCTGGGAGCGATACTCGAAGACGTGGAATGGAGACCTTCATCAAATTGATCGAAAGTGAAGACGCGAAGTGAAAAAAAGTTAAAAAAAAAAAGTTTGAATAAATTTACAGTGAACACATCAAATTCTTTGCGAAAATACTTCGCCCCAGGTATCCAATTTATACGAACGTTCCATAACTTCAGCTTAAATCACCTCAGCGGGCCCTTACTCAAAATTAACAACCTTTGATCACCTCTCCCCCAACTTAACGCTGGCACCCGACCGACCTTTATCTTAATCATCACACACTCCTGCTTCTGTGCAACAACCCCCCCCCCCCCCCCCCCCCCCCCCCCCC
>ERZ651776.3874-NODE-3874-length-14332-cov-3.946615_pt1 | contig 14332 bp, 6 predicted proteins | sample MGYA00514761_ERZ651776 | MGnify/ENA metagenome assembly ERZ651776 | reverse complement strand
TTACGAAACTACAATTACTGATGCTGTTAGTAATATAGTATTTGACTCAACAGACAGAGGGCCGAACATTGCACTTATGTTATTAAATGAAACTGGTGATGTTGGTGCAAATGATACAGACAATGTAATTTTAGAAGACGATAGTGGAGATATACATTTAGAAGAAACCATAGATGGTCTACTTTCAGATGTTGGTGACAACCTTTTAATTGATAGATATCACGAAAGAAATAATAGTCAGTTCTTACTTCTTGATGGAACAGATTCTTCTGGTGCAAATGCTGGTGACAGGGTTGCAAATGAATCAAGTGGCCAAGGTAGTGTCATACTAAATGGAACGGATGCAGATAGCACAGACGTAATGGGATCGTTGTTATTATCAGATGAAACTGGTAATGGCCAACTTATTTTAAATGGCACAACTAATCTTTTTACAGATATTGATGGTCATATTATCAACGAAGACCCAATAGATTTCTCAAAACAAAACGTCACTATCACGGATTCTAGCGGAGCATCTGCTACAATTATGACTGCTGATATTGCAACGGCATCCTCTAGTGTAGCTACACAATCTACAGATATTGGTTCTTATACCAGTATCAATAGTAGGTTAGGACAAGACTTGGTTCGTGTTCAAGATTCTTATTATTATCAAGATTATTCATATGAGGTGCAAATTGGTCAATCATTTGCAACATATATTAACGAACTTAAAAAGGCAGTCCATCCAGCCGGTTTCCAACCTTTCGGTAAGGTTACTCTTGCAACTCTAGTTTCTGCCGCTATACAAACTACTGGTGCTGGTCTGTCTGGTTACACAGGGGATACACAAACATTCTCTCCAATACTTGGTTCTGTTCTTGAAACAATCTTTAGTCAAGTTCTTCAAAGTAGATTACAAGTTCCTTCAACAACTACTGCTGATGGACAAGTTGCAATTGGAAGTCGTGATGATTCATTTATACTAGAAGATGGAAGTTTGCCAGGAGAAAATCTTGTTCTTGATGGAACAGATGGTTCATCAACTAATGCTGGGGATAATATATTAGATGAAGATGGGGAAGCATATGACCTTGAAGATGGATTCAATGCGGTAGGAGATTCAATACTATTTGAAGCAGAAGGTAAGACATCGACTGATGATATAACTTCTGGAACAGGTGATGGTGCTGGTCGTGTTATGTTAGAAACCTCTCACGCACCATCTGGTAATTCTGATCGTTCATTTGTAACTGAAAAGAAAATAAAGGTTATTTCTCAACCCGACAGACCTTTATATGAAAAGAATATTCTTCTTTATCTTGCAGACACACCATTTGGAACAACCAATGAAAACTGTGGAATTACCCTTGAGTCGGGAACTGGTAACTTAACAGACAGTTTAGTGTTGGATGGACAGTTACCTTTTGATGAAGATAATGGAGCTAATATCGTATTCAACGGAACTGATATATCAGGTTCAGATGCTGGTGATAATGTATTATTGAATGGTACAGATGCAAACGGAAATAATGATGGTGATAAGTTGATAAGTGAGTCTAGTATCTTCTCATTCCCACTAGGATTTAGAGTTGATGTGGGTGATAGGTTCTTGTTTGATACAGAACATAATGATGAAACTATTCCTCTATCAACCATATCTTCATTTACGTTTGATCAAATTCGTAGAGTAGACCAACTTGATTTAGACAATACTGATGATTCTTTAAACTGGGGCCATAATGATGGCGGTATCACTATGGAAGATTTTGGACAGATAATTTTAGATGGAACAGATGATTCTTCAACCAATGCTGGTTCTAAACTTGCACATGAAACTACAAAAAGAAACTACTTTACTTTAGAACAATCTGGTAATGTTATTGTAGAAGAATTTTCAACAAACTCAAATCTTGCAAGAATGGAATTAGGTGATGGTACTAATGAAGAATTAGGAAATATATTATTTGAAGATGCAATCAATCCACTAGAAGCTGCAAACATCAAATTAGAATATGATGATGAAGAAAGTGTAATTATTTTAGATGCAACAGATTCATCTGGTAGTGATGCTGGTGATAAAATAGACTTAGAAGAATCATTGAGACTGAGAAATGTAGATGTTGTTTTGTTAGAAACGCATAAAATAATTAGATCAAGAGGTCATATACCAGAGAGTAATTATACACTAAATAGTACGAGTGTTATTACAAAAGGTCATGTACAACAAGCTGAAATTACCGTCAGAAGTACAGGTGAAATTGCTCTAGAAGATGCAACAGACACAACAGATACTAACGCAGATTACTTGTTAGATGAAACGAATGGAAATAACATAGATTTAGAGGGTGCAACTGGTATAACCTACTAGAACAATTTGTATAAATAAGATAAAGGTGTAAAAATGTCGGCAATCATTACAGAAAAATTTAGACAACATAACGCAAATCAATTTGTTGAGTCGTTTACGGAAGCGGCCGCATCAACATATTATTTGTTTTTAGGGAAAGCAACTGCATTTTCTTCAACCACAACTGGTGGTACAGACAGTTCTCCCCCAACTCCAGCAGATAGTCCAGAGGACGAATATCGTGCATGGGATGCTATGTTAGGTGCAAAACTTATTACATCTTCAGATATTAAGTATGCAGCTCCTCGTAGAAACTGGGCAAACGGTACAGTCTATGATATGTATAGGCATGATTTATCATCATCAAATACTTCTACATCTGGTTCGTCAAATCTTTATGACTCTACATTTTATTTTATGACCTCTGATTATAAAGTTTATAAAGTACTTGACAATAATAGCGGGGCTGCATTTAGTGGTTCAGAACCATCATCAACTTCTACTTCACCTTTTGAAGCTGGTGGTTATGTTCTTAAATATATGTTTACAATTTCTACTTCAGATTTTGCAAAGTATGGAACAACAGATTTTATTCCAGTAACGACAGACTCAACAGTTTCAGCTGCAGCAACTGATGGTGGTATTGAAAGTCTTTCTGTCACTGCTGGTTCTGGTTATACAGACGGAACTTACTATACTGCTGTTTATGGAGATGGTACAAGTGCTGGAACATCTTCTGGTGCAATTGTAAGAATTACAATATCATCTGGTTCAATCGTTTCTTTCGGTTTGACTGCCGGTACTGATACAACAGTTCATGCGGCAGGAACAGGATATACATTCGGTTATGTTAATCTTGGTTCTGATTATATATTCTCTGACTCCAGTTTATCATCATCAACAACAATCGGTTCTGGTTCTGGTGGTGCAATTGAAGTTATTACTAGTCCAGATGATGGCCATGGTGCAAACGCAGTTACAGAACTTGGGGCTCACTATGTGATGGCCGCAGTAACACTTACACAAGCAGAAGGTGATGACTTTACAACTGGAAACGATTTTCGTTCAGTAGGTTTAGTTGTAGACCCTACAAATTTTGGAACATCAACCGTAGCAAGTGCAACAACTCGTAGACAAACTTATGTTACAAAGTTAGATACAAGTAGTGGAACATTTCAAGCAGATGAAGTGATCACGCAAGCAACAACTGGTGCAGTTGGTAAAGTTGTAGAATGGGATAGTACTTTAAGTCTCCTATATTATCAACAGGAAAGTTACAAAGGATTTGGAACAAATGCAACCACAGGAAACTATGTTGCATTTAGTAGTACAAATGAGATAACTGGTTCAACTTCTGCTGCAACTGGAACTACAGCTGGAACTACAGAAACAGTAACACTTGCAAACAGCAATACACTCACTCTGACTTCTGGATATGCTAATCCAGAACTACAAGCAGATAGTGGTGATATTATTTACTTGGAAAATAGAAAACCTATACAACGTGCTTCTGATCAAACAGAAGACATTAAAATTATTATTGAATTTTAGGGATAAAAAATGGCACAACTTACTAATCTAAACGTATCACCATACTATGATGATTTTGATCCAAATGACAATTTTAATAGAGTTTTATTTCGTCCTGGCTTTGCAGTTCAGGCAAGAGAGTTAACCACTTTACAGTCTATTCTTCAAGACCAGATTGAACAACAGGGTAAACATATTTTCAAAGAGGGAAGTGTTGTTATTCCTGGCCAAGCTTCTCATATTAATTACTATACAAATATTCAGTTGGAAACCACTTTTGGTGGAGAAGATATTGTTGCAAGTCAATATTATAATGCAACTAATCCAGTTATTATAACTGGTTCTACTTCTGGTATACAAGCAAGAGTTATTGGTTATGCAGACGCAACAAGTACAACACAACCAATTCTTTATATACAATATCTTGGATCGGGTAGTGATGGTGTGTCAGATACATTTTTTGATGCAGAAACTATTACTGCTAATACCACAATTACACACACTACAAGTTATGCTTCTGGTGTTGCATCTTTAACAACATTTGATACTAATGCTGCACAAATTGGTTCTGCGATAAAAATAGAATCTGGTGTTTATTTTATTCGTGGTCAATTTGTAAGATGTGCAGAAGAAACTTTAGTTTTAAGTAACAGTTCTACAACAGAAAATGCTCGTGTAGGTTTTAATATTACTGAGACTTTGGTAACACCAGAAAATGATGCAACACTTACAGACAATGCAACTGGTTCAACCAATTATGCAGCTAAAGGCGCACATAGATTACAAATATCTCTTAACCTTATCAAACTTCCTTTAGGGTCAGCTGATGATACTTCTTTTGTTGAACTTATGCAAATTGTAAACGGTACAATGGCTCAGGTCGTAAGAAACACAGAGTATTCTGTTTTGGGTGATACGCTTGCACGAAGAACATTTGATGAGTCGGGTGATTATACAGTAAGGCCTTTCCAATTTGACTTACGAGAAGCTATTGATAATGATTATCAGGGTGTTACAAATATAGGTGTTTATGGTGCTGGTGGAAGTAGAACTGATGAACGTGGCAATTTTCTGGATAGTCCTAGAACTGACGAAAATAGAAATGCAGATGAAAGTTTACTTGCACTTCAAGTGTCGCCAGGCAAAGCATATGTTAAAGGTTATGAAATTGAAAAAATTGCCAACTCATATCTAGATATCAAAAAAGCTAGAGATTTTAATACAGTTAATGCTGGTATTGCAACTTTTGAAATTGGTAACTTTGTTAATATTACTAATGCTTATCAACTTCCAGACATTACTGCTGTATCTGGTGAAACAACTGCATATAAGACAGTACAATTATTTGACAAAGAAACTGTAACAAGAGGTTCTGCTTCTGGATTACAAATTGGTGTTGCAAGATGTCGTTCAATAGAACATTTTTCTGGAACTCAAGGTGATACAACTGCAACACTGAGGATGTATCTTTTTGATGTTAGACCATTTACATTTATAACTTTAAGTGATACACCAAGTCCAACTTTACTTGCAACTCACACTAACGGTGGAGTGCAAATCAAAGGTGCAAACTCTGGTGCAACTGGATTTGTTCATAGTTCTTTAACTTCTGGAACAACAATAGTCTTAACAGCCGTGATTGGAAATTTTGTTGCTGGAGAAAAACTTATTGCATCTGATTCTGCTGAAACTGGTGGACTAATAGAAAATGCTGCTAATGCAGATATTACAATTGCTGCTGGAACTGGTAGCATTGTATCAAAAAGATTCTCTGATGTTCGTTCATTCTTTATGGATGATGCTGATGGTGATCAGGACTTTACTGCTGATGCAGTTTTAGAATCTACAGGAGTAAGTGGTGCAATTGCATTTGATGGAACAGATGCAGCTGGTGCTGATGCTGGTGGTAATCTTCTTTTAGACACAGTAGCTGACACTGGTAGTGAATTAGTATTAGAAGACATTAAAGTTGCAAGATTAAAATCTCCAGAAAAAAATGCAGCATTATTTAAATTACCAAAAGCAACTATTAAAACTTTATTGACAGAAACAAATGCTGGTGCAAGTGATACTCAATTTACAATACGAAAAAACTTTGTTGGAACAACAAACTCTTCTGGTGTGGTTACGTTTTCTGCTGGAACCAATGAAACATTTTCTGCGTTTTCTGCAATAGATTATCAATTGTCTGTTCTTACTGCTGGTGATGGATCGGCTGTAGCTGGAGATCATATACTATTAAACTCTACTAAAGTTACTACAACTGGAACTTCAACTTTAACAATTACAGACGATGCCCTTCTTGGTGATGGTGCAAAGGTTAAACTTTATGCAACAATATTAAAAACAAGTGTTACATCAAAGGCAAAAACTACAAATCTTTCTAAACAACTTAAAGTTCTTGCAACTGATGCTGATGGTGCATATGGAACTAGATCAACTGACAAAGATATTTCTTTTGGACGAGCAGATGTTTATAAATTACAGGCTGTGTTTGACTCAGAAGATACAAGCACTGATGCAGTTGCACCAGAATTTACTGTAAGTAATATTGTTGGAACTTTCCTTAGAGGTGAAAAAATAACTGGTGGAACATCAGGTGCAATTGGAAGAATTATTACTACAACTTCTCCTATACAATATACTCTAACAGCGGGATTTGGTGCAACGGAATTTAGTGCAGCAGAAACTATTACTGGTGCATCTAGTGGTGCAACAGCGACTGTAGGAACACTCACAGCAGGGTCTAAAGTTATAACTAGTAGTTTCGTACTAGATACTGGACAGAGAGATAACTTTTATGATATTGCAAGACTTGTAAGAAAATCATCAGCATCTACTCCGATAGGTAGACTTCTTGTAGTATATGATTATCTTTCTCATGGTACTGGAGATGCATTTACAGTAGATTCTTATTCTGCTAATGCTGGACAAATGGAATATGATAATATTCCAACTTACACCGCATCAAGAGTTGATCCAGACGAACCAGAACCAACAGGAATATTTCCTCTAAGAGATTGTTTTGATTTTAGACCAGCAGTAGAAGATATTGCTGGAACTTCAAGTACAGTTTCTGCTGTTGATACTGTTACAGGAAATTCATTTGATTTCTTTTCAAGACAGTTTGATGGTGCAGGAGCCTCGACAGTTAATACTCCAAAACCATCAAGTAATTTACAAGCAGATTTTGAATATTATCTTCCTAAAATAGTTAGTGTATTTTTAATAGTTAATGGTAGATTTAGAGTTATTGAAGGTGTATCAGCTGAAACTCCAAGGCCTCCAAAAGATTTAGAGGGTGCAATGAAACTTGCACAAGTAGATTTACCAGCATATACTTTTTCTCCAAAAGATGCTACAGTAACAAGATTTAAAACTCAAAGATTTACTATGCGTGATATTGGTAGACTTAAAACCAGATTAGAGACTGTTGAGGCTCTTACAGCACTTTCTCTTTTAGAAAGAGATGCAGAATCATTTGAAATTCAAGACCAAAACGGACTCAATCGTTTTAAGTCTGGTTTTGTTGTTGATAATTTTTCTGGACATAGAGTTGGAGATGCTGGAAACAAAGATTATAAGATTGCAGTAGATCAAGAAAACAATGAACTACGACCAAAGTGTGTTTTAAGAAGTGTAGATTTGATTGAAAATGTAACAACAGATTCAGCCAGAACTGCTGCTGGATATCAAAAAACTGGTGATTTACTTACACTTCCATATACAACGCCTTTACTATATTATAATCCATACGCAACTAGACTTGAAAATGTTCAACCATACTTGGTATCTCAATGGATTGGTAAAATAACATTAACACCAGCTGGTGATGAATGGTTTGAAACTGAAGTTGCACCAGATTTAATTATTAATGTTGATGGTAACTATGATACTGTTTTAGCAAATAATCGAAATTCTATTGGAACTGTCTGGAACGCTTGGGAAACACAATGGTCTGGTGTAATTAATACTAGCGTATCTATCGGGGTTGGCACCGGCAATGCGTTTAGTCGTGTCGAAAGAACTACTACAACAACCAGAACTGACCTTGCAAGAACTGGTCTTAAAACTTCAATCGTAGAACAAATTGATGAAGAATCACAAGGTTCTAGAGTTATATCAAGAGCATTAATACCTTTTGTTAGACCAAGAACTATTACTTTTTCTGGTCATGGATTTTTACCTAGAACTAGATTATATGTATTTTTTGATAACAAAGATGTAAATGCATATGTAACACCATTATCAAGCACATATACAACAGATACAACTATTGTTGCTGGTAGTCCTTTAATTTCTACTGCAACTGGTAAAATTGAAGGAACTTTTGCAATACCAGATTATAAGTTTCCCGGCCAAACTTCTGCACCAAAATTTAGAACTGGTGAAGTTGAATTTAGAATGACTTCTAGTGCTGGAAATCTACGTGCTGGTTTTGCTGGAGTTATAAAACAACCATCCACTGCTGGAACTGCAATTTATTTTGCAAAAGGTATTCTTGAAACAGAACAAGAAACAATTATTGCAACAAGAAATGCTATAATAACTACAACATCTGTGTCAGGAACTACATCTAATACATCAGTAAGTTCGTCAACAAGATCATGGCGTTTACCGCCGCCGCCGCCACCACAAGGCGGCGGCAATGACCGTGACGATGCTGATGATTCGAATGACGGCGGTGGTGATGCCGGCGGTGGATGTGATCCGTTAGCACAAACATTTATGATTGCTGAAGATACTGGAATATTCGTTCCTAAACTAGATTTATTCTTTGGTCAAAAAGATGAAAATCTTCCATGTTGGGTAGAAATAAGAAATGTTATTAATGGATATCCCGGCCCGAAAGTTTTACCTTTTGGTAGAAAAGTTTTAGAACCATCTGAAGTTAATGTTTCAGATGATGGTTCTGTTGCAACCACATTTACTTTTGATTCTCCAATATACTTACAGGGTGGCACAGAATATTGTGTGGTGGTACAAACTAATAGTTTAGAATATTTGTTATGGATTTCACAATTAGGTGAGGTTGATGTTGGAGATACAAGTAGAGTTGTTTCCAAACAACCACATCTTGGAGTCTTATTTAAATCACAAAATAATACAACTTGGAACGCTGTACAAGCAGAAGATATGAAGTTTAATTTATATAAATGTGCGTTTCAGACAGCGCCTGGAACAGTAACTTTGACTAATGATAATATTGGTACAGCAATAACAGCAGAAGATGGAAGTACAACTAGGTATGGTAAGAGACTTAAATCCAATCCTTTAAAACTTACAAATAGTTCAACTGTTATGCAAATACAACATCTAGAACATGGTATGTATTCTACTAGTAATAATATAACAATTACTGGTGCATCATCTGGAGTATCAACTACATTAAATGGTGCGATTACTGCTACTGGAACTAGTATAGTTTTAACTTCTGCAACTGGGTTTGTTGCTAGTAATTTACAAGTATCTTCAACAGATCAAATGTTTATTAAGATTGACAATGAAATTATTAGAGGAACATTATCTGGTACTACATTTACTTCCAATTCTAGAGGTCACGATAGTACAACCGCAGCTGCACACACAAATGGTGCAACTATTGAATTGTACCAATTAGCAGAAACACCTCTTACAGAAATAAACAAGACACATACAGCAATTGCAAATATAGATATGGATAGTTATACTGTTGCACTTACGACTGCTCCAACAATTTCTGGTGCATCATCCACAGTAGAAGTTGGTGGTACATCAGTATATGTTTCAGAAAATTATAGATTTGAAACATTCAAAACTCAAATTTCAGCATTGGAATTGCCATTAACAACCATTAGTGCTTCTATTAGGTCTACAAGTGGAACAAGTCCTAGTGGTTCTGAAACTTCTTTTATTACTGAAACAACATCAACTCCATTTTCATTAAATGAAAACTTTGATTTAGATACTTCACGAATAGTTTGTTCTTCAATAAACGAAGCTAATGAATTGTCTGGTGGTAAATCGTTGTTTGTGCCACTAGTATTGACAACAGATGATGAAAATATATCACCAGTAATTGACCTTGATAGATTATCAATGATTGCAGTTGCAAATCAGTTAAATAAAGTAGATAGTTCTTCTGATGTATATGCAGACTATAATGCATCAACTGAACCAGAGGGTGACAATAATGCTGCAATTTATATTACTAAAAAGGTTGCATTAGAAAATCCTGCTACTGCATTAAAAATATTCTTTGCTGGTAATGTTCTTGGAACTTCTGATATAGAAGTGTTGTTTAAAATATTAAGATCGGATGATTCTTCTGACTTTGATGATTTAGGATACGAGTTCTTTAATACAGATGGTTCTCCAGATAATGCTGCATCAACATCACTTTCAAGAACAGACTTCCAACAATATCTTTATACCGCTGGTGTTAAGGATGATGGTATTGGTGATTCACTTCCAGAGTTTATTCAGTTTGCAATTAAAATTGTGATGAAAGGAACTAACGCAGCTCAACCACCAAGAATAAAAGACCTACGGGCAATTGCATTGGCGACATAAATGACAGAGTTTGTTAAAGTAGAAGGAAATAACGATTTGGCTAGAGACACACACTCTAGTGCAATTATTAATCGCAACCGTAGTGCATATGAAATTGCAAAACGTAGAGCTAAAGAGGCACAAAAACAAAGAGATGAAATTCGTGGTGCAACAAGAGAAATAAATACTCTCAAATGTGAAATGCACGAAATTAAATCTATGTTAAAAACTTTATTGGATAGAAACTAATGGCAATTACAGCAGAACAGGTAGAATCATCAAACACCCTAGAACAGTTTAGGCAGGAGTTTAACAGTTTACAATCAGATGTTTCTGGATTGGAAGCTGGTACTATTGCGTTTACTACTGTTCAAACGACAAACACCAACACAACCACTATAAATATTTTAGAAGATGGGTCTTTAATATTTGAAGGTGCAACAGATGATGGATTTGAAACAACACTTACTGTTGTAGACCCGACAGCTGATAGAACATTAAGTCTTCCAAATGAATCTGGAACTTTATTTACATCTGAAACTACATCAAATGCACTTATTACTAGTCAGACTAGTATTACTTCTGGTGATATTGTTTCTGGTTCTGATGAATTATTAATCAGTGATGCAAGTGCATCTACATTTAAAAGAGTTACAGTTGATAATCTAATCAGTTCTGCTGGTGGTTTAACATCTGTTGCAGCTGACAGTTCACCTCAACTTGGTGCTGACTTAGATGTAAATGGCAACGATATTGTTTCAGTATCTAACGGTAATATTGCCTTACTACCAAATGGTTCTGGTGTTGTAAATATAGATGGTAATGGTTCATCTGGTGGTGTAACAATATCAGACGGTTCTATTGATATTAGAACAGGCACAGGTAGTATTGCACAAATGAGATTTTTCTGTGAAAGTTCTAATGCACACGCACAAACACTAAAAGCACAACCACACTCTGCTAGTAGTAGTTCAACACTAACATTACCAGCTGCAACTGGTACTTTGATTGGTACAGGTGACACAGGAACATTACCTCTTGCTGCAATCGACATTGATGGTGGTACAGATATTGGAGAAGCACTAGTTGATGCCGATTTACTTATCGTAGATAATGGTGCTGGTGGAACAAACAGAAAAGTTGCCATGTCAAGAATTGCAACCTATGTAGGTGCAGCTGCTGGTGGATTTGCAATTGCAAATCTAGACATTGATGGTGGTTCAGATATTGGTGCAGATTTAACAACCAGTGATTTAATAATTGTGGATGATGGTGCTGGTGGAACAAACAGAAAAGCCACACTTGCAAGACTACTTACTTTAACAGATGGTAATGCAACTGCTCTTGCGATTGCATTGGGTTAGTATAAATAGAGGAAAGATAAAGGATTAAAACATGGCAAACACCTTCAAAACAGTTACATTTGCGGCAGAACCTGCTTCAGCTGCAACTCCTTATGTGATATATACTGCCGCAAGTAGTACAACCACTATTGTTCTTGGTTTGATGTTGACAAACATTGATACTTCACAGAGAACAGCAACTCTTAGATTAGTTAGTGATACTGCAAACAGGGCAGTAACAAACAACACCGCAAACGGAACTGCAATATTATTGAACGCTGCACCAATACCAGCAAATTCTACTTTAGAATTACTTGCTGGTAATAAAGTTGTATTAGAAACTACAGATCAACTTACGATAGATTGTGATGTTGCTGATAAACTAAGTGGTGCTTTAAGTATCATGGAGATAACATAATATGCCGTATCTAGGAGTCGCACCAGCTGGTACTTTTGGTACTAGTGCAAAAGATAGATTTAGTGGAGATGGTTCTACGACTGCATTTACTATGACTCAGTCACCGGGCAGTGTCAATAAGATTGATGTTTTTGTTGACAATGTTCGACAAGAACCAACTGAAGCTTATACTGTTGGTGGTACTACTCTTACTTTTACCGCTGCTCCTGATTCTGGAACAAACAATATATATGTTGTTCATAGAACTGAAACACAGTCACTTATTCCACCAGATGATATTGTATTGTCACCTTCTTCAATAGATGCAACTGGCAATATTGATAGCGATGGTGATATCTTTGGTGCAACTTTAAATGCAGACGGTGATACTTCTGCTGGTGACAATGCTGCAATTGGTTACACTGCGGCAGAAGGTTTGATACTCACAGGACAAGGTTCAACCTCAGATGTAACGATTAAGAATGATGCCGATGCAACTGTAGCAAGTATTGCAACTGGTACAACTGTTCTTACAATTAATGATGATGTAAATGTGGTTGGTCGTTCATCAGGTACAGTAACCACAGATAATGATGGCAACTTTGATTTATCTGTTAGTAATAACTTTATTTGTACACCATCTGGTGACTTTACTCTTACATTTAGCAATCCAACAGCAGGTCAATCAGGAAACGTATCTTTGATAAACTCAGGTGGACACACCGTTTCTGCTCATGCGTCTGTGGCAATTAATGCTACAATTCTCGCCGCTTTAGCAACAGCAGGAACATATCATTTAGCATATTATTGCAGTGCCGCTAGTGGAAATAATACAATTTTAGTTTCTGCTTCATCAGCATTGACATAAAGGATTGATATGACTATTATACAAAATGCAGGTGCTGGTAGGGGATCGTTTGGATTTTATAATGATACGGTTAATCAGTCATTGCGGTTTGAAGATGGCGATAACGCATATTTAAACAAAACTCTGAGTGCGTCTAATGGTACAATTTTTACCTTTTCCTGTTGGGTAAAACTTGGCAATCTTGGCATCAATAGATGTCTTTTACAAGGCTATGATGATGCCAACAATTTTACTCAGATACTTTTATATAGTGGCAATCAGGTAGGTATATATTCTTCTACAAGTAACACTGCACGACTTTATGCTGTCACAACAGCACTACTGCGTGACACAGGTGCTTGGTACAATATTGTTGTAAAATTCAACGGAACATCATCTTCTGAAGAATTTAAAATATATGTAAACGGAGTGAATCAAGCATTAACAACAACTAATGCTTTGGCGGCTCACCAAAGTTTAATTGGTAATAGTAATGCACATTACATAGGTAATAATTTTAATCAGTCTTTAGATATGGATGGCTATATGGCAGAGGTTAATTTTATTGACGGAACGGCCTTAGATGCCGACAGCTTTGGCGAAACAAAAGACGGCATCTGGATACCAAAAAATACCAGCAGTCTGACATTCGGAACCAATGGATTTAGACTTCAATTTGACCAAACTGGTACTGGCACAGCATCAACATCCACAATAGGTGCAGATACATCTGGTCAGACTAATCATTTTACATCTAACAATTTAGCATCAATAGATTCTAATATGCCTGACTGTCCAGAAAATAACTTTGCTACGTTTAATGCACTTGAAAAACATTCTGCTTCTGTTTTGTCACAGGGCAGTCTTGTCTCAACATCCGCTAATGCAAATGATTGGGAGTGCGTTGGCTCAACGATGCACGTTAGTTCTGGTAAATGGTACTGTGAAGTGGTATTGACTGGTGCTAGTGGAACTTTCGATTTAATTATTGGTGTTGCAAGAAGTAACAGTTTTGAATTTTTAGCTGGAAATACATTTTACACACCCGCCTCAAACTATGGTTACTATGCCGCTGTTGGGGATATTTATGCTGGTGGTGCGTTGTCTGGTGATTTTAATGTTACTTATACTAATGGTGATATAATCGGTATTGCAATTGATATGGATAACCTTGCAGTTTATTTTGCTAAGAACAATACATATATAAATTCTGGAAACCCCGCATCCGGCTCAAGTAAAACAGGATTAAGCGGTGCGCTTTTAGCGGGTGCTTCATATCAAGTAGCAGTTGGTGCCTATCAAAATAATATAACTTTCACAGCCAACTTTGGACAAGACAGTAGTTTTGTTGG
>ERZ651776.3870-NODE-3870-length-14348-cov-3.315605_pt1 | contig 14348 bp, 14 predicted proteins | sample MGYA00514761_ERZ651776 | MGnify/ENA metagenome assembly ERZ651776 | reverse complement strand
TCAGAGGATATGGTTGATATCATTAAGAATAGAATAACTTTTGAAAACTTAAGTTTCGCAGCTTCAGCATCAAATTCAAATCCCCAAGTAACAGTTGCCACTACATCTCAAGATGGTAGTACAACCACGGACACTCTTGCCGTTCCTCCTACGCTTGCGGGCTATGCATTAACGGCTGGTTCTGATCAAGAAGTTTTTGCAACGGGTGAGGTGACCATCCTTTCTGCTAAAGCTTTTTCGGTGACCCAGCAAGATGCATCCAATAATGGTAGTACCTTTTGGGATGTGGCTACTCCTTCTGTGGCGTCATTAAAATTACTTTCTGGGGCAGCGTCTATAGGTACTGAAAATAGCTTAACATTGGATAATGCCTCGGAGAGAGTTGCACTAGCTATCAAAAATGTTACAGATTACAAGGACAAATATTTGGCCGCTGTAAGAAGTATGTTTGATTTTGGTGATTTTAATACTTCAAACTATTTAGACAGTCTGAATACAACGAAGGCGTCTACTCTAGAACCTGACGTTGCTATTAACCTCACCCAGAAAACTGCCGAAATGATAATATCTGATGAAATTTCGAAATTACTCGCGAAAGCTGGTAATGCGTCTGCCGACGATGTCTACGCTTTGATTAAATCAACCTAAACTAAATTTTCTTCTTTTTTAGTTTTTCGAGTAGTTCGATTTCTTCTTTGTTTTCTGGCTCAAATTGATTGCCTAGAAGGTCCTTTTTCTTCTTTAAGGTATGGAGCTTGGTAAGTTCAGCGTATTTGTCGAATAATGCGTCTAGCTTTTTAGTTGCTTTACTGGCTGTAAGAGGCTCAATGTATTCATTCTCTAATCCTGCCTTTAGCCGCATTGCTGAATTACTCTTGATTTTAGCCACTTGCCCAATGGTACTTCGGGTCAGTCTAGTAACTTCATCAGCAACTTGCTGTAGTTCCTCTAAGTTTGGCTTTGGCACTACTACTACTATTTTTTGGATAACTTCGTTAGCTTGAACGTTTTTGAAACCTGCAACTTTGATCTCTTTTACTATTTGGGGTATCAACTCTCTGCTGAAAACCATTAATTCTAGTGAACGCGGAACTGGCCCTGGGCCAATAGATGATAAGTCTGACAATCGCCTTTGTTTTTTTTCGACAAGCATTTTAATTCCAAATAAAGCGTTTTTGTAGGCATCGGCGGATCCAACACTTTTTAAACCCTCTATTAAATTTTCTAAACACACCTGCATGTTCGCCTCTGCCTCAAGCGAATAAGAGTCTTGTTCCTCTGCCATCGTATCTCTCTTTAATTAGGAATAAATTATTCACATAATAATGTCTAGGTAGCATGTTTTGACCATAAAATCAAAGAAAAAAATTGCCGATGGCTCAATGTGTTTCTTAAACAAAAGTTTTATTTTTACGTTTTGGATAAGTTGTATCAAAAGTTAGTAAATGGAATTATATCATTAACTATTCCTTTAAAAAAAACTGGTCGTTGAACTAATAAAAGAATACAGTAATTTCAACATCAGTTTTATCTGGATGTTTTAGTAGGTCATTATAAGTGTTGTGTAAGCTGATAAAGGAAAACTTTTACTTATAACAAACAGAAAAAGCAAAAAATGGAAATTGTGCTGAAAAAGATAAACTTTTAGTACTTTTGTTTCAATCGAGCAATTGGGGGTAGAATGCTTGTTTTAGGGTCAATAATGGCAATCGCTGGCCTTTCGTTGCTCTGGTTCAGTCCCTACACTGGGTTGGTGACTCTCTTGGTTGGGTTGGGAATCGCTTGGTCGTCTGAGGATCAGAAAATAAAGAAAAAGAACGAAAAAAAACTCTATGAGGAGGAAAATGAGCGTCAGTTCAATCAGTTAAGGTTTGAAGACCCGGTATCGCCAAGGTTATTTGAATTAAGTACTTTAATTTATGGCACCATAAAACCCCACGAAGCCTGGTTATTAGAGCAACTGAACTCCTTAGAAGAAATGTATTCCAACGATGGGAGAGCTACAATTGAGGAAACTCAGAATTTTGCTACTGGAAAATTTGGAAATCTCTTTTCTGATGGTATAAAGTATAATGATATCTGCATTTTTCTGGCCCGTGATGTTAGTCCGGAAATTTATGAAGATATTGAAAATCGTAATAAGGGATCCCAACAAACTGATGAGAACGCTGGCGATCAGGTGGAACCGAGCCCAGACTTGAATGATCTTCTGGCTGATTATGACCTAGAGGAGTGGGCCAAGGCTATTATTTTGAAAGAGATAAGCACAAAAGCGGATCGCAATACAATTATTAAAAATGTTGTTTTTCAAGCAAAAAAAGAACTAAGCAAGAGTATATCTGTATCTTGTCTTCACGATGAATGGATTATCAATGGAAGGATAAGATTCAAGATATAATCTTGTTTAAGTTCGTATGAGTTTTATTTGACTTACTTAGTTCATTCTTGCCTTATTTAATGTTTCTTGCAGGTCTAAACCATTCTTGTTCTTGTAAGCAAAGTTTGCCTCTACAATAGCTTCATCGAGCAACTCTTTCGAATCTTCATCATCACCATATGTAAAAGATTTTACAATCTCACTACTGATATGTAGCATGAACAACAGAGCTGAAACTAGTTTTGAGTTGGTTTTGTTTTCATCTGTATCTTCGGTATATTGTAAAAGAGAAGATGCTATATTTTTTTGAAATTTTTGAAGTGATTGAATATCCTTACTTTTTTTAGGGGCCCAGTCTTGTTGATCAGTGTGGTGTATACTCATTAAGTGTCCCTTTTCTATAATTTATCTGCTCGTCTTTCTTTGAACGACGGGTGTGACAAAGTTTTAATTTAAATTCATAAAAATTTCATTTTATTTATTTCATCACATTAGAACTGATTTAATTCAACTTATTTTTATTTAAAAAGATTGTACTTTAAGTCGTATACGTAGGTAGATTGAATTTAAACAGGTTGGTTTTAGATGTCAGAAGAGAGTGACGAAGAACTAGTTAATGATGCGACGTCTCCTGAAGAGCCAGTTGCAAAGGCTCGGTTTAAAATCAGTAAACCAGACCCTATAATATATTATATTGCTGGACCTTTCGTTATTGTTTTTGTGATTTATATCGTATTAACAAAAGTATTTATCTCGTCAGACCTGGGTCACGAGGCTAAGCTTGAGCAAGTAATGATTATTAGTAACAGTGAAACCAGTGAGCTTTCTGAAGAGAGCGTTGCTGAAGATGATGATACGGTTGAGCCTGAAATTTCTGAAGGAGGGTTCCTTGATATTCATAATTATTTTCAATTTCCCGTTACGTTTGCAGTTAATATACCAGAGACGAATAAAAACTTAACGTTTGACTTGGCTGTCTCTAGTTTTCAGTCTGGAGTGACAGCAGAGTGGTTCTTCGAAAGTTTCACAGCATTTGTACCTGCCATAAGGTCAGACATTTTGTACTTTATGGCAACGCATTCTCTAGACGATCTACAATCATCTGATTTTCAAGAAGAGTTGCTTGAAAATTTAAAAGAAGTTATTAATGAGAAATTAAAAAATCTCGGTGCTGAACCAGAAGTAAGCAAGGTCATGTTTATAAATTTTATTATTACATGAAAAAACCCTGGGCGAGTGCCCAGGGCAAGTTAGTTTTGCTACACATGATTTTACTCATGAAAACGCAGTTTATTGCGCATCAATTTCTAGCAATTCTAATGCCATCCTCAAAAAAAATACTCTTCGTAAAAAAAAGTGATTTTAAAGTCTGTAAAAAAAAGTGATTTTAAAGTCTGTAATTGATAACTATTTATTTTTCTAAACTTTTTTATAGTTCTGTCGTTTAACTGTTTGAGACACAAAAATAAGCTTCAGGAGAAAGCCTAATGAAATATCTATCGATTTTCTTCTTGCTCGTATTAGCAGGATGTCAAACAAATAGTTTAAATAGTGCTGGCAGTGCATTAATACCTAATGCAGCGAGTGTAAGTGGAACAGTGATTTCAGATTCAGTGGGTCAGGCGCCAGAGGGCATTGTACCGATAGAAGGTATAACACATGTTAGTTTACATGCAGATAGATCGCTGCGTTTAGAATCGACTTGTACTCAAGTTTTGAAACTGGCCTACTCCTCAAATCTTAATTATTCCGAAGTGATTATGGGGCTAAAAAACAGAGCTTTACTGATGGGTGGCAACGCTATCGCCCTTGTAGGTTGGGCTGAAAACAGGTCGGCATCGGGAATGATCGGAAAGATCTACATATGTAAAAAGAAGCCTTTTCATGTTCACGCAGCAGGCTCTCACTAACGCGATCTTGGATACGTAGAGTGTAACCTTGAGAAAGTAAATCTTTTGAGCGAAAAACAGTTTTTAAATTTTCAAAGCCCTGAATTGCAAAGTTCGGGGTTTTTTTTATCCGTTTTCAAGATCTTTAATTTGTTTATCAAGGTCAAGGTAGGCTGAGAACAAATCTGCTTCACTTATGACGCCATTAAATTTTTGTAGTTCTGGATCTACTATGGGAATACTTTCACCAACGAAGGAACGGCAAGCTTCAATACTTTGCAAAACAGATAGATCAGGTGTCAACATCAGAGGTTCCTTTATTATGTGTTTCAGAACGCTTTCAGACTCATTTGTACCTATCAGATCGTTTATAAGTAGTTTTCCTAAGAATTGACGCTTTTTATCTAAGACATAAGATTCGGTTGCGTTTCTGGCAATCATCTTTTTCAAGGCATTTTTTACTTTGTCTGATTTATTAATTTCACAATAATCTTGCGAGGCATACTTGAGCACTGGTTCTTCCATTAACTTGAGGTGGCCTCTGCCCAGATTAACATTAATACCTCGATCTATAAGTTGGCGGTCAAAAAATGAATGACCAAAAAACAGATGGGTTATTAGGCAACAACCCGCTACTGAGGCCATAGTAGATATTCCTAATTCATACGAGCCTGTAATTTCAACAATTATTATGACAGCTGTTACTGGTGCTCCTATTATAGCTCCTCCTACCGCAGCCATGCCACAAAATGGTAGCACGGAACCAGCCCCAAAAAATCCAAAACTGGTGAAGATTTTACCAAGAATTGATCCAGTAGCTGTTCCAATGAAAAGTGCAGGAGAGAACACGCCGCCATAAAGGCCTGTACCAAGGCACAGTGATGTCATTAAAATTTTGAGTATTAAAATTGTGAGAACAAAAGTGAGCGTAAAGTTTCCGCTTAGCATATCAACTATGCTCTGTGTCCCTAACCCTAAAATTTGGGGAAAAAACATACCAGTAATACCGCAGATTATGGCCCCTCCATAAATCAAGCGAGTCGGTGAGATTTGACTTTTCCCAGCATATTTGGTTAAAAATCTGATACTTATCATAAAAAGGATAGCTGCACATGCAAATACGGGGCTACAAATTAATGTAGCTGGAAGAATGTTTGCTAGTTCGGGGATTTGGCTATTAGTTTCTAGAATTGAAGACTTTTTGAAGATTTTTTCAGTTACGGCACTTGCGGTAAAGCTGGCAATTGCGATGGGAGCAAGTGCTCTCATTGAAAAATGCCGAAGGATTGCCTCATGAGCAAAAATGATTCCAGCGAGTGGAGCTCCAAAACCAGCAGAGATCGCTCCTGCAACCCCGCACCCAAGAAATACATCTGTTGATAGTAAATCTTTGGTTAGTGCCCTAAGTGAGGTTCCAATCGTTGCTCCAAGGTGGACTAACGGGCCGTATTGCCCGACCGAAGCACCACCACTAGCGCTGATCAGTGCTACTAAAGTAGATAGGTAACCAACCTTTGTATCTAATTCATTATCAGTTCTATGTGCGGCATAGATTGCGTCAGCCGGGCCATTCCAACGGGCTATTTTAAAACCCCTTTTTAGAAAGACTATTAAACTTGCAGCGATTATTAACGTTATTATTGGAAGGTAATTCAAATCAAAATTATTTATTTTGACAGTAAATATATCGATACTTTGGCGGTAGGATGATATAAGAGCGACTGTGCTAACAAAAATATTTGCACATACGGCCATTAGGCCCCCCATAATTAAACCAAATACAAAAATATTAGTTATTTGAGCTATTCTGTTTTTTGCAAAGGGAGAGAGATGATTTGGAGTCGTAACATCATTATTCATAGTTCATCAGCTTTTTTATCAAATTATAAAAATTATGATCTACTATTATTCTGTTGAAGGATACTATTTTTTTTAACGAGGTGAACTGAAAGAGGTTAGTAAAGTTTTCGGCTTTACTCTTGTCTTGATTCCAGGCGGTAGTAAGCCAGTGCAGAAAAAGGGATGTGAACCATATATAAGGATGCAAAAAAAATCCAAACCAACCACGGTTTAATAAAAACTGCACCTGCGAGTAGAGCAAAGCTGCTTAAAACTGGCAATGCAAAATATTTTGGTAATGTAAGTTTTTTTCCTGCATAAGTTGGAATTGTGGAAATAGCGCCAATACCAACTAAAACTGTCCAACCTGCAATTAATCGCCAGTCGCGGAAGTAAGAGTGCTCAAATTCAATAAAACAAACTAAAGGTAAAAGTACTAAAAAAGCCGCTGCAGGCATAGGAATACCCGTAAAGAATAATTTTGATTCATCTGTATCTTCACGAATTTCAGAATTGAACCGAGCAAGCCGCAATACTCCACAAATACAGAAAAACAATGTGGCGGCCCAGGCTGTTTTATTTACAGGTTGCAATCCCCACATATATAATGTGATTGCTGGAACAACTCCGAAAACAATAGCATCTGAAAGGCTATCTAGTTGGGCTCCAAATTGACTTGTACTCTTTAGTAGACGAGCAATGCGACCATCGAGCGTATCAAAAAGAACTGCAAGAACGAGCATAAATAACGTTTCCGTCCATTTTTCAGCTAATGCAAATTTTAGCCCTGTTAAACCGAAAGACAGGGCTGCAACAGTCATGAGGTTTGGTATTAACCAACCAATTGAAATTACTTGCTTTATTGGCTTTTTATCTTTTGTTAGGTTGGAGGTCAGATACTTCATTGAACTCGAACTTTTCCTATGGGCGAAGCTGTTTCAAAGTCAGCTATAATTGTTTCACCAGCATAAGTTCGTTGCCCAACTAGCACTTTCATGAATACTGGATTTGGTAGCCAGACGTCAACACGGCTTCCGAATCGAATTATTCCATATTGTTGGCCACACTCTAACATGGAACCCTCAGTCACCGCACATTTTATGCGGCGAGCAACTAGACCTGCAATTTGAGTAAACGCAATGGTATTTCCGTAGTCCGTCTTTAATGTCAGGCTAAGGCGCTCATTCTTTTCACTTGCCTTATCTAGACTTGCATCAAGAAAAGATCCTGGAAAGTATTGTTTATGTGAAACTTTTCCTTTCATAGGAGCTCTATTAACGTGAACATCAAATACATTCATAAAAATGGATATTTTAGTATAATCAGTACCGTCCAGCCCAAGGCTCTCTGGTGGGTTGTTTTTATTAACTGATAAGATACGGCCATCAGCAGGAGAAATTACGAGACTTTTACGTTGCGGCGTGTAGCGAACTGGATTTCGGAAGAAGTATATACACCAGACTGAAAAAATAATACCGAAGAAACCAATAATTTGACCTACAAATACGATTAGGAGAGCCGTTGCTGCAAAGCTGATCAGAATGAAGGGATAACCCGCTGGGTGTATTGGAACAAAAATTGTTTTCTTAATAGACTTAAAAATAGCCAAGTTGTACCTTCCTTGTTTTAGATAAACAACGTTTATACTCTTTTAACTTATTTAAAAAGGGTAAAGAAAGCACAAATAAATAATCAATTAGTTACCGCTCTCGTTTCATAATACTTAACAGGCTGTTCAAAAGATTATGGGTACCAATTCTACCAAAACTTGATATAAGATTAGACAATCCACTACACGAAACATTTGGAAGGTCTATAGAAATGTTTGAATCTTTTTTTCCATCGCCAAAGTTATTTTTTTCAAGCCTTCTTTTATGGGTCGTTGGAGTAGTAGCTTTTTGGTATACATTTGGCACTGGCCTAGGTGAAATGATAGGGTTTCAATTTACCCCGGCTGATGCTCCACCGGTAATTGGATTAGGTTATTTTATTACACCAGAATTTATTTGGTTTGATATTTACTACATTATCTCAAGTCTCGCCTTCTTTGGCTTTTGGAATTATTATGAACCCCACAAGTGGCAATTATGGTCTATTCTAGGGTCATCATTATTAATTCTTATGGCCTACATGACCGTACAGGTTTCTGTTGTGATTAATGCTTGGTATGGCCCTTTTTACAATGATATACAAAATGCTCTAGGTGGCGATAGTGATGTTACCGCTGGAGATTTATATGGTCATTTACTGGTGTTTTGCATCATCGTTTTTCCATACATCGTATTTGTACCGCTTAAATTATTCTTTACGTCGCACTATGTCTTTCGATGGCGAAATGCTATGAACGATTTTTATGTCGATAGATGGTCTAAAGTAAGACAGGTTGAAGGAGCATCTCAACGTATTCAAGAAGATACGATGAGGTTCTCTGGAATAATGCAGGGCTTGGGAGTTTCTATGATAGATTCTGTCATGACCTTAATCTCATTTCTTCCTGTATTATCCGCATTGTCAGTTCATGTTGAATCAATGCCAATTGTTGGGAATATTCCTTACCCTCTTGTGACCCTGGCCATACTTTGGTCAGTCTTTGGAACTCTTCTGCTTATTGTGGCGGGCATAAAATTGCCAGGTTTAGAGTTTAAGAACCAAAGGGTAGAAGCTGCCTTTCGAAAGGAATTAGTTTATGGTGAAGATAGTCCAGAGCGAGCTGATCCTGTTTCTTTAAGCCAATTATTCATAAATGTAAGGCGAAATTATTTTCGGATTTATTTTCACTATGCATATTTTAATTTGTTTCGATATATATACCTGCAAGCTGATAATGTGATTGCTTATATTTTCTTAATTCCAACAATAGTTAGCGGTCGAATTACACTAGGAATTATGAACCAAGTGTTGAGAGCTTTTGGTCAAGTTGCATCCTCGTTCCAGTTTTTGGTAAATTCATGGACTACAATTATTGATTTAATCTCCATCTACAAAAGATTGCAGGCGTTTGAGGTGACTATATCTGGCCTAGAGGTTTCAGGCTTAGACAAAGAATATGATAGTAATGAAAAGGTTGATAGCATCTAAATACTTTTAGAACGAATAGAAATGAGTAAGGTAACTCAGAATAAACTTCGCATTCTATGCTTCGGTGAAGCTATGGTGGAGTTGTCAGCTATAAGTTTTTTGAGAAAAAATGCCCAAATTGGAGTTGCCGGGGATACTCTTAACACAGCGATATATTTAAAGAGGCTCTTGGGCGTCAGTGCTGACGTCGATTACTTGACAGTTCTCGGTTATGATCAGTTCTCGGACCAGGTGACTAAGTATATTAAGTCAGAAGAGATTGGTGGTGTGGGTATCCGACGGACTGCACTACGAGCCGTTGGTCTTTATGCGATCAATATTGACGATAATGGGGAACGAACCTTTTCTTATTGGCGAGACTCTTCGGCTGCAAGATTACTATTCCAACTTGACGAAGATTTTACGAAATTGACTGAGTACGACCTCATTTACTTTTCGGGTATTTCACTGGCAATTTTGCCAGATGATATTAGGTGTAAGCTCTTAAATTTTTTGAAGAAGAGGTCACCTGAACTCAAAGTTGCTTTTGACTCAAACTATCGTCCAAATCTGTGGGAAAGTAAGAAAATAGCTCAAAAGAGTATCAAGCGTGCTTTCATGTGTAGTGATATTGCTTTACCTTCTCTTGATGATGAACTGGATTTATTGGAATTAAAAACGGAGAATGAGGTTAGTGGCTGGTTCTCGAATAAGAATATACCGCAAACTGTATTAAAAAGAGGGCCGTCTGGACCTCGATTGATTGGAACAGTAACTCATGATTGCAAATTTCCCTCGTTACAAAATGTTACTGATAGTACGGCAGCAGGTGATAGCTTTAACGCAGGGTTTCTAGCCTCGTATTTGATGGGCTATTCGTTTTATGATAGTGCTCGCCATGGACACGACTTGGCAAAAGTAGTAGTTAGCCATAGTGGAGCAATATGTCCTAAAGATCATGTTAAAAGAGTAAAGCGACAGAAATAAATTTAACTTCGAAAGTGAAATATGACATTAAAAAATAAAATTTTAGTTATAGGTGAGTACACTGGGGATCAGTTAGTCAAACTCGAGACAGAGTTTGAGCCAATTTTTTTGAAAAATGGTGATGCAATCTCTGAAGTATCATTGGCAAAGAGAGAAATCATAACTGCAGTTGCTTTCAAAGGCCACAGGCCACTAGAATTTGATAAAACAAAGTTTGATCTTCTTCCTAAACTCAAAATTATTTCGAATTTTGGTGTTGGTTACGATGCAATCGATATATCAGAAGCTTCGGTGAGAAGTGTAAAGGTTACAAATACTCCAGATGTCTTAAATGATGATGTCGCCGATATCGCCGTTGGAATGCTAATCGGTTTATCACGAGAATTTTTAATGGGAGTAAATTGGGTAAAGTCTGGCGACTGGGAAAAATTTGGAGAAATGCCATTAAACAGAACAATAAGTGGTAAAAAGGCAGGTATACTTGGGTTGGGTCGAATTGGTAGTGCAATAGCCAATAGACTTGCTGCTTTCAAGATGGATATTCATTATTATGCACGGTCGAAAAAAAGCACTGCTGACAGTTGGACTTACCATGCGGATCCTGTTGCTTTGGCTCATAAAGTTGACTTTCTGTTTGTTGCTTTGGTGGGGGGTGAAGAAACTTCGAAATTTGCAAGTGCTGAAGTTATTCAAGCATTAGGTCCCGATGGTATATTAATTAATATATCAAGAGGATCCACTGTTGATGAGGATGCACTGCTTAAAGCTCTTGAAACCAAAGCTCTTCGGGGTGCTGCATTAGATGTATTTGCCGGTGAACCAAATATCAATCCCAAGTTTTTGGAGTTAGATAATGTTTTTATGCAACCCCATCAAGGTTCTGGTACTGTTGAAACACGTGAAGCTATGAGTAAGCTCCAACGTGATAACCTTTCAAACTTTTTTGCAAATAGAGCCTTATTAACACCAGTGAACTAAACTAGAACCCTAGGCCTTATACGCTACCGCTTCTTGTCGTTGACGGCCGCAACCTTGGACTTCAATCTCCATAATATCACCGGGTTTGAGGAATTGCTGAGGCTTCATTCCCATTCCTACTCCCGAGGGTGTTCCCGTTGCGATAATATCGCCAGTGCGCAGTCTCATAAATTGCGTCATATAAGTTATTATTTCAATAACGGAGAAAATCATATCTGAAGTGTTAGACTTTTGAACAATTTTTCCATTTAGAGACAGCTCTACATTAAGATTTTGGGGGTCACTAATTTCGTCACTTGTAACTAAGTAGGGACCTATTGGGCCAAATGTTGGTGCTGATTTTCCTTTGATCCATTGTCCCCCTCGTTCAGCTTGAAACTCTCGCTCTGACACGTCATTTATTGTGCAATACCCTGAAATCACTGAAAGAGCATTCTCTGCTGATACATGTTCGCAATCTTCTCCAATAATAACACCTAGTTCGACTTCCCAATCCGCTTTTTTGGAATTCTTTGGAATAATTACGTTATCAAAAGGCCCAGAGATTGCTGACGTCGCTTTCGAGAAGAGAATAGGTTCTTTTGGAATTTCCATTCCAGTTTCAATGGCATGTTTTGTATAGTTGAGACCAATGCAGTAAAAGTTTGGAACATCCTGCAAGCATGGACCCAAACGAGGACTTCCCGTGACCACAGGCAATGACTCAATATCAATATTACGTAGCTCTGAGATAGCATGATTAGAAACACTATCTCCGTTAAAATCATGCGCTGTCTCTGACAAGTCTCGGATTGATCCGTTAGCATCGAGAATACCAGGCTTTTCTTTTCCAGGCTCACCAAATCTCACAAGTTTCATTAAAGTTCCTTTCAACTGCAGTGTAATATTAACTACTATGTGTTACCGATTTTTTTAGAACATGTCACTCACTTAATTCAGGTTATTAAGCAATCGGATAGAAAAGTAATTATTAGAACTTAGTGTAAAAAATTTGTGCGAAAATAAAGGGGTCAGAGTGCTCGAGTTTGAGGTGATTATAATTGACTAATATTTTTTTTCGTGTTGCTTTAACGATAACTTTTGCAAGGAGAAAATTTTATGAAAAAAGTTGGAGTAATTGGGCTGGGTGACATGGGTAGTGGTTTAGCTAAGAATCTCATTCAAAATGGATTTGAAACTGTTGGATTCGATTTATCTCAACAGCGGATGGCAGACTTTGAAGCGATGGGAGGAAACCCAACACAAGATGTTAAATCGGTTGCGCAAAATGCTACGACAGTTTTCCTGATGGTTATGACTGGTGAGCAAGCTAATGAAGTGATTTTTAATAGTGGAGGTTTAGCTGACAATTTGGCCAAAGGTTCCTCAATAATTCTTACAGCGACAATTAAACCTTCGGAAGCAAAAAACCTCGGCAAAAAGCTAGAGGAGTTTGACTTACATTTTATCGATAGCCCCGTCTCCGGCGGATACCCAGGTGCGCAGTCAGGAACTTTAACGATTATGGCCGCTGGAGCAGAAATAGCTTTGGCAGAAAATTCTGATGTTATGCAAGCCATCTCGAAAACAATCCATATTGTTGGCAGTAAGGCTGGTGAAGGACAAACAGTAAAAGCATGTCTACAGTCTCTGATTGGTTCAATTTTTTCGGCAACATTTGAAGCTGCGGCGCTAGCAGCTAAAGCTGGTATATCGGGTGAAGTCCTGTTTAACGTTTTCTCGACATCTGGCGCCAGTTCAGGGGTTTCTAATACTGCCCTTGAAAATATTATTGATAGAAATTTTGAAGGAACAGGAAGCCATATTGCAACAATGCATAAAGACTTAACTATTGTTCTGGATATGGCACAGGACTTAGGTGTGCCTTTGCACACAGCATCGACTGCTATGCAACTCTTTCATGCTGGTAAAGCAAAGTATCCGGATGGCGATAATTGGGTTGTGACAAAAGTTATTGAAGAGATTATTGGTGCAGAGCTGCATCGTTAGAAAGGAATAGAAATGAAGTTAGGCGTAATTTGTGATGGAATAAGTAGAGATTTAAATCACGCAGTGAAGGTAATGGACGAATTCAGTCTGGATTATGCTGAATTACAGTTTGTTGGAGACAAAGAAGTTGGGGATCACTCCCCTGATGAAATATCGGACATAAAAAAAACATTAGCAGATGCAGGTAAGCCGGTGTCTTGCCTCTCGCGGCACATTTTTGCAGGGATGACAACGAGTAATCGGCCTGGCGACGAATTGCATATTCAGCACATGGATGCCTTAAAGCGGGTTATAGAAATGGCGCATGAAGTTGGTTCTCCACTTGTGAGAATTATGACCTCAAAAAAAGAACAAATTCTTTGGGGAGAAAACGGTGCTGAAAAATGGAACGTTGCACATGGAGCTTGGGATACACTTCCCCCTTTGATTGCACCGGCTGTTGAACTGGCAAAGGCTGAGGATAAAATTCTCGTGGTTGAAACTGGAAATGGAACCATGGTCAATTCCAATTATACGGCAAGACTGCTTATCGATCAGCTTGATGCAAAGGAGACTTTAAAGGTCCTTTGGGATCCAGGTAATAACTGTTGGTGTCATGAAGTTGCCTTTCCGGATGGGTATGAAGAAGTTAAAGGCGGATATTTAGGCCATTTACATATCAAGGATGTTTTGGTTGATACTCCGCGTGCTAAGCTTGAAGTTAAACAAATGGGCAAAGGGCAGCTTGCTCCGCATTTTAAGCCTATAGCCAAGGCACTGCGCAATGATGGGTATGATGGAGTGATTTCTTTTGAGAGTGTTTACCACCCTGGTAATGGTGATTTTGAAGAAGGGTTTAGAGATAGTATTGAGTTATTTAAAACAATCTTTGCGTAAAAAGCTTCTAAGAAAAATAATTAGGTCTTGATCATTTAATGTGTGAGGCCATTCATATTGTTACAAAACGTCAATTAGCTTTGTAACAGTATTTATGAACTTAATTTTAATTGACGTGACAAATAAATCTTCTAAGGTAATAGCTTATGTTTCTACTGTTCTTGTGGGAAGCATTTTTAAAATGTTTAATAAGTAAAAAAATTCTAGGAGGAATTTATGAAATTAGGAAATATAGCCAAACTTACTTTGGCGACAGTACTAGCAACAACGACTGCTTTTGCAGCGACCGCGGGAAGCCATGCTTCAACTAAGCTACGCATTCAGACGCATTATGCACCTGAGACAGTTTCAGGAAA
>ERZ651776.3868-NODE-3868-length-14351-cov-3.169959_pt1 | contig 14351 bp, 4 predicted proteins | sample MGYA00514761_ERZ651776 | MGnify/ENA metagenome assembly ERZ651776 | reverse complement strand
TAGTGAATTAAACAAAGCTACGAGCACAATACAAGCTACCAGGACTTTCTCACGCAAAGGTGGACATTCATTAGTAATGGACGACGGCGATGTTTACGGCGATAGCAATTTGGTTAGATTACGTACCGCTGGCGGACATACCATATTGATGCATGACACAGAAAACATCATCTATATAACCAACAAAGACGGAACAGCGTATGTTGAACTGACTCCAAATGGTGCAGTAAATGTGTACAGTGCTAAAACTGTAAGTGTGCGTAGCGAGTTGGATATTAACCTGCATGCCGATGCAAATGTAAATATACAAGCAGGAGACAGTATAAATTGTTTTGCAGAAAAGAACATAGAAGTACAAGCACAACAAAAACGTGAACGTGTTGCCAACGAGCATTTGATGGATGCTGGCAGATATGACTTGAGAGTAGGCGGCCAAATAAAGATCAAGTCAGGCACAACCAGTGGATGGACAGTTGGCAGGGGCGAACTGTGGTTAACTGGCACACAGGTACACTTAAACACGTCAGGTAAAGCCGTTGATATTCCAGATCGTGTAGCATCGTTGGAACAGTACAAAAAGCAAGATGTTAAGTTTGATGCAGGAACTAAACGATGGATAATTGACCCAGTCAGCACACTTGACAGTATAGCAACCTTTACCCCAACGCACGAACCATGGTCTAGAGAAACCGGACCTCTGCAAAAGAACAACGGCACTTCGACGCCTAGTAAAAAACAACAGGACATATAATGGCTATTCCAGATCAAGGCATAATTGTAGCCAAACAATCGCCACCAACTGATCGTCTGGTACCACAGCGCAATCTAGGATTGCCCAGTGCCCCTCTTGGCGTTGCAATAGAAAGTATAAAGTCTGGAATACCTGGTTTGCGTAGAAGCAGTGTTAAGGCACTGATGGCACAGATTGCATTCATGGAAACAGGGAACAATCTTGCTTACAGCGTAGGCCCTAGATTTGGTAGATACGCTGTGCATATCAAGACCTTGATTAATTATGGCTACCTCATTGAGAATGGCGAAGTGTGGACAAACAAAGATGGTATAGATTCGATTGCAACTTTTCTAAGTAACCAAGCAGTGCAAGACAGCATAATGGAAAGATATTTAACTGAACAGTACAAAGCATGTATTGACGCAGGAGTAATAGAAGTAGGCGACACCGGTGATACAATTGCTGGCATACTTGCAGTTGCTCACCAGTTCCAAGATCATATATCCACTTATCGCACCAGTTTTACCATACCTGATGAAGTGTATATTACTGCTAATGTTTCTCGTGTAAGCAATATTGCATTCATAAACACTTTCCCTGCTACGCATAGTTTTGGTTCAGGAAGAACTGTTAATGTGGATACAGATTTAGGTAAATCCAACCTAGCTAATGTGCTACTTACTTCACTTAACGGAGTAAAAACTGTTGGTAATGTAATAAACTTATATGAATTTGATTACAGTGACCAACAAGAAGGCAATGCAAACATTGCTGTTACAGTAGACACAGGAACTGTTACCAGTCTAGCACAATATCCTGTTAACAGTATTGGTAGCGCAAATCAATCACTAAGTGACGTGTCTCCAACAGGATTAAGAACACTGTTTGTGCAAGGACTACCGGTACAGGTGTCTGGTGCTGGAACATATAATGGTATCTATGAAATACACACCATGACAGATACAACCAACAACAGCACCTTTAGATTAGGCAAAGCAATTACCAGTAACATTGCAACAGGCACAGTATCAAGATTGCGCAACACAGACCTAAGTTACATCATTGCACGTACATCAAATCTTGCTATACAATTAGCAAACACACTAAGTTACTTGGGTAGTGCTGACACAGCATACCAACATTACGTTGACAGTGGCATTGCTGACATTGCTGGCGATTTTACCTTAACTTCAGCGACCCCACTAAGTGAAAGGAAGCTGTACGCCACAGTCGAAGATCTAAATAACTCTGCCCTTAAAACCACACAAATTGTTCAACGTGCATTGTTTTCAAACATAAACGGAATTGCCCAGGTAACAGCCATTGGTTCAGCTGGTGCAAATATTACAGCATTAAACAATAGTATTACATCAGTTTACACTTCGTTAATAGCATCTAAGGTAAAAGAGTGGAAAGTTCAAGCAGACCTGATAGTAGACAGTCAAGGTAGACCAGGTTCCTTGTTTTTTAATGCTGGTAAGTATGCAGTAAAAACCAGTAACCAGTAAGCATAAAAAGAGTAAATACAGTTATGGTAGCAAGATACAAAGGTTTTAGTACAGTAAATCAAGTGAAAAAGTTCCGTCTAACTGACTATGAACTTGTTAAGCGTGACTTAATAAATCATTTCAGTATAGAAAAGGGACAAAAACTGATGAACCCAGCATTTGGTAGTATTATCTGGAAAATGCTGTATGAGCCACTCACAGAAGATACCAAAGCTGTAATAGTAGAAGATGTACGAGTTATAGCAGGTTCAGATCCAAGGCTGCGTGTGGACAGTGTGCTCATGGACGAATTTGAACATGGGTTACAGGTGCAGATTGATCTAACATTCCTTCCTGGAAATTTCACAGATAGACTTAGTCTAGCGTTCAACTCCAATACAAACAATCTAAGCGTTTTATAATATAAGCCGTTTTTAAATGCCATAAATACCTAATAACAGGTATTTGATGAGATATGGCTACTACTACACGACAAACTAACTTATTGGTCCAAGAAGATTGGACCAAAATCTATCAAACTTTCAGGGAAGCTGATTTTCAAAGTTTCGACTTTGAAACCATCCGTAAAAGCATGATTGAGTACTTGCGTACTTACTATCCTGAAGACTTCAATGACTTTACAGAGTCAAGCGAGTACGTTGCACTTATTGATCTAATTGCATTCCTCGGACAAAGTTTAGCATTTAGAACAGATCTAAACGCTAGAGAAAACTTCCTAGACACAGCAGAACGCAGAGACAGCATTCTCAAGTTGGCCAGGCTTGTTAGCTATAATCCAAAGCGGAACATACCTGCATCAGGATTCCTAAAGTTTGAAAGTATTCAAACATCGGAAACAGTGTTTGATGGATTAGGCAATAATCTCAGCAATACCTTGGTTACCTGGAACGACAATACAAATGAAAACTGGCTGGAACAGTTTACTGCGATACTGAATGCAACATTGGTAGATCAACAGTCTATAGGTAAACCAGGCGGTAGTAAAGATATAAACGGTATCGCTACAAGCGAGTATACAGTCAAATTGGTAAACAGTATAATTCCTACGCAGTCATACACAGCCAGTGTAGCTGGCATCGCCACGCCTTTTGAGGTGGTTAGTGCTACCACAGCAGACAAAGAATTTGTATACGAAAACTCACCTAATCCTAACGGACTGTTTAATATACTATATCGCAACGATAATCAAGGCAATGGATCAAACGACACTGGTTACTTCTTTTACTTTAAACAAGGTGAACTTAAGAAACTGGATTTTTCTATAGCAGATAGTTTACCAAATCGGACTGTAAGTGTTAACTTTAACAATATCAACAACACAGATATTTGGCTCAGCAAGTTGTTATCCAGCGGAGTTGTTGACACAGAATGGACACAAGTACCAGCCGTTAATGCTGTTAATGTTATCTTTAACGAAACAAGCGAAAGAGATTTATACAGTGTTGCCACCAGAGCCGATGATCAAATTGACTTGGTGTTTGGTGATGGTGCCTTTACTAATATCCCAATTGGAAACTTTAGACTTTTCTATAGAGTATCCAATAACTTAACCTACAAGATCACACCTGACGAAATGAGCAGTGTGACTATTAATATTCCATACAGAGGAAGAACAGGAAGACCCGAAACACTCACAGTACGTGCGGCATTGCAGTACACAGTAACCAATGCTAATGCAAGAGAAACACTTGAAGATATAAGAACAAAAGCACCACAGCAATACTATACACAAAATCGTATGGTGTCAGGCGAAGACTATAATATTCTTCCTTACACAACATTCAGTAATGTGGTCAAAGCAAAAGCAGTTAATAGAACAAGTTCAGGAATCAGTAGATACCTTGACGTTATTGATCCAACTGGCAACTACTCCAGCACAAATATTATTGCACAGGATGGAATAATCTACGACGAAGACCAAAGCACCAATACTGTATTTCAATTTACCAGCAGTAGCGAAGTTAACTTTATTGTGCAGAATACTCTGCAAAGTTTAATATCAACCACAGAAGCAAAACACTTGTACTACAAAACAGCTACCAGGCAAGTGCCTACAGCAACTTGGACCCAGTTGTTAAGTTCTGGTGGTAGAAGTGAAGGAACTTTTGATTCAAACAACTACACCTACCTGACTCAAGGAGCATTGGTAAAGTTTACTGCACCGAGTGGCCAGTACTTTGACGCCCAGAACCAATTGCAAACAGGCACACCTGTTACAGAATACCAAAGAACAACCATATGGGCTAGTATAATTTCTTACCCAACTCCAGGGATTGGTAATGCAATCCTCAGTATTGTTGTACCATCAACTGCAATTGTATCACAGGTTATCCCAGTGTTTAAATCCAGTTGGCCAACTACACTAATTACACAAATAGCAAACAATATTCTCAGCTATAAAACATTTGGACTCAGGTACGATGTCACTGAAATGTCCTGGCAAATTGTTGATGAATCAAATCTTGGAACAGGAGATTTCAGTCTGACCAATGCAGGAAGTATAACCGGAACAGGATTAGACAACAGTTGGTTCTTAAAGTTGTCATTTGCTAACGGCGAGTACACTGTACAATCACGTGGTATTAAATATTTTTTCCAGAGCGAAAAAGAAACAAGATTTTATTTTGATCCTGATGTAAAAGTATACGACAGCAGAACAGCAACAACCATACAGGATGGTATTAAGGTATTACGTAACAACACATTACCCGATAGTGCCAGTAGTTTGTTCTATAGTCAAACCTGGAGAATAGACAACAAGGTGATACAGTCTGATGGGTTTGATGACAATAGAAAAATACTTGTTACATTTCCCGACGATGAACTGGACGGCGTACCAGACGATCCAGATCTGTTTGAAACACTAGTGGACCCAGATACTAATCCTGCAACCAAGTATGTTTATTTTGTGCAATCTCTCAATGAGAACAACTTTTTAACATATGATCCAGTTGACAGAACTATGATTGTTTCTCTTTATGCAACAGAAACAGCTATCCTGGACAAGTTGTCCTTGTATACAGCTGGGACTATTTTTTATGCCTACACAGAAGACAAATTCTACGAGACATCAGGTACAGCACTAACACAAGTAACGAATTATATTGCTCGCAATGGTAGACAAGATATCATGTTCCAATATACACACAATGCACCAAATAATAGAAGAATTGATCCAAGTCCTAATAATCTAATAGACTTGTACTTGCTTACTGCTGACTACAGCACAGAGTACTCTGCGTACATCACAGACACAAGTAACACTGTAACAGAACCAGTAAAGCCTACCGGGTCTGAGCTGAGTGTTAGTTTTGGTAGCATCGAGTCTTACAAAACAATCAGTGATAGTTTAATTTACAATGCGGCAACTTTTAAGCCGTTATTTGGAGCCAAAGCTGATTCAGCTCTTCGAGCCACGTTCAAAGTTGTAAAAAATCCTGCAGTTACTATCAGTGATAATGAAATAAAGAGTCGAGTTATTTCTGCTATCAACAGTTACTTTGATATTGCTAACTGGGATTTTGGCGAAACATTTTATTTTAGCGAGTTGAGCGCATACTTGCACAGTCAATTGGTACCTGACGTCAGCAGTATAATCATTGTACCAACTGCAACCAGCAATTCGTTCGGTGATCTATATCAAATAAACGCAGAAGCTAACGAAATTTTTGTTAGCGCCGCAACAGTAAGTGATGTACAAATTATCTCTGCTATTACAGCAGGGCAACTTAATAGAACATAGGTGGACATGTAATGGCTGTATTTAAGACTCATAGGTTTTTACCTGAGGTTTTTCAAACTAATACAAATAAAAAGTTTCTAAATGCTACACTTGACCAATTGGTTAGTGAGCCCGACCTTCGAAAGATTGACGGATACATTGGTAGAAAATTAGCCCCTACGTTTAAATCATCAGACAGTTACATACAAGAACCAACTACCGAAAGACAGGATTATCAGCTAGAACCTAGTGTTGTAATACAAAACGCAACCACTGGCGAAATAGATTTTGCAACCACATACCAAGACACACTAAGCAAAGTAGGCTATTATGGTGGCTTTAACAATAATCAAAATCGTTTATTTGATAACGAATATTATTCATATAATCCCAAGATTGATCTTGACAAGTTTGTAAATTTCAGTCAGTACTACTGGTTACCGCAAGGGCCGGATAGTGTACAGGTATCTGCTACAGATGTACCTACAGAAAAAACTTATACAGTATCTTATAATCCAACACTAAACGAATATACATTTACTGACAACGAAAATGTTCCTAATCCACAAATTACATTAGCTCGTGGAGGAGTGTATGAGTTTGTAATCAACGAGCCCGGTAATCAGTTTTTTATTCAAAGCAAACCTGGAATAGATGGAATCAATCCTGACATAACCAGCCAAACCACAAGATCAGTATTGGGCGTTACCAACAACGGTGAGGACCAAGGCACAGTTACATTTACTGTTCCGCTTGAAGATGCTCAGGTAAGGTACACTTCAATGCCTGTTGCTGGAAATGCTGATTATGCTACTGCACTTGCATACAATCAAGTGCAAGGTGCTAAACCACAAGAATTAATCGACACTCTTGGGGGCGTCGACGGACCAGTTAAATATCTTGATGGTACACAAATTATATTTGTTACCACACAGTATATTGATGATGCTTTTTGGGTAAACACCACACGAACAGTTGATGGAGTTGTTTACTTTGATCAAAGCAACTTAGTACCATTGGCAGAAAGAACCAGCATCTATAACATAACGATTGTGCCTGACTCCAATGGTGATGATCGTATACTGCTCACACAAGCAACAACAGTTACTGACGAAAACAAAGTACGTGTGGTAAGCGGACAAACCAATGCCGGCAAAGAGTTTTTTAAACGGTTGAATGTCTATAACCAAATACCGCAAATTACAGCACCTTTGCCAGTGCTATACTATCAGAGTTCACTCGACTCAGACGCTGTTGGGTTTATCAGTATAGTCGATCCTATCGCCAACACAATTGATCCCGATATTGAGATTGTAGGAAAACCCAACTACACCAGTCCAAATGGTATAGTGTTTACCAATGGTATGAAGATCAAGTTTGATGCATCAGTTACTACAGCATACCAAAATAAAACCTATTATGTAGAAGGTGTAGGAACAAGCATATCATTGACTGCTGAATCGGAATTGATTACGATTGAAGATATCAACACCAGTTTTGTGATCAACGGCGGAACAGGCTATGTCGTGGGCGATCGTATCACTCTAGAAGGTGGAACTTTTACCACAGCGGCAACAGCAGTGGTTAGCGCAATTGAAGCAAACACAGCAACAGCAACAGCGACTTTAGACTCAACCACAGCCGGCGTTGCTTCAATTGAAGTGGTTAACGGTGGGTCGGGATATTTAACTGCTCCGGACGTTACTGTCAGTACAAATTCTGCAGGCACAAATGCTAGTGCTACTGCAACAATCACAGCCGGCGTTGTTACAAGTATAACAGTAACAGCCGCAGGAGATGGGTTTCCAGCAATTCCAACCGTTACTATTGATCCGCCAACATCAGGAGCATTAAGCACCTTTGATATTGTTAAACGAGGAGACTATTCTGTTTTACCTACCAACCCAGTTACAGTAACTGGAGGCACAGGGTCAAGCGCAAGACTTGAGGTTTATTTACAACCTGCAACTCCAAACTACTTCACAATAAACAGATCCAGTATTGATCGGAATCCATGGAGTAGAACAAATCGTTGGGTACACACAGATGTGCTTAAAGAAGTCGCACAATACAATTTAAACGATCTGGTATTGGATCAAACCAAAAGAGCACAAAGACCAATTATTGAGTTTGACAGCAATTACCAGTTGTTCAACTTTGGAGCTGTAGCAAAACTAGCAGTTGATCAACTAGACACAACAATAACAAACGCATTTACACAAGTGAACGGTGTAGTTTCTGTAGACACAACAACCTTCACAGTGGGCACTTTAACCTTAACTGATGGTGACAGAGTAATATTTGCCAGTGACACTAATAATGATGTCAGAAACAAGATTTATGATTTTTCAATTGAATTAGCAGTTGAATCACCTGGTAATGTTTATAAAGCATATCTTGTTGAAGCCACAGATGCTGACGTTGTTGATAGAAATACTGTTGTTGTGTTGTATGGAGAGAACGGTGGTAAACAGTGGCATTATAACGGAACACTGTGGGTCAGCTCACAACAAAAAACAGCAGTAGGTCAGGAACCGTTGTATGATGTTATAGACACAAACGGTGTTAGTTTCTCAAACAAGTTAACCTATTCAGAATCTTCGTTTGCTGGAACAAAGATATTTTCCTATAGCAGGGGCACTGGGACGGTCAACGATCCAGTACTGGGCTTTCCGTTAGATTACAAAAACTTTGCCACACAAGGTGACATTCAGTTTTCGAACAATTTTGATAGCGACCTGTTTACCTACTTGTTGAGTACTGGTGAAGTGTGGAGTGTAAAAGTTAACAGCGGATATTTACAAAAAAACATAACCACTACCACAGTTCAACGTGAGAACATTTGGACAATCAACAAAAACTTTAGCAGACAGTACCAAACATACAAATTCACATATGATGGTACTACCAACTTGTTCCCTATTGACTTCCTACCAGACACAAGCATAAATCAACCTAACATCAAAGTTTATATCAATAACAAGATTGTGGCTCCTGGAAACTTTGCTACAACACAAGTAGTCGACAAATATGCAGTGTTGGTTAATGCAGAGTTGCTTGCCCAGGATGATGCAATTTTTGTTACAATTTTTAATAAGAATACTGTATCTAAAAACGCAAACTATGCAGTGCCTACCAATCTTGACGTTAACAGTCTTAATAAGAACTTGTCGTTGCTTACACTTGGGCAGATGCGCAACCATCTTGTTGGATTAAAGAATAATACACTTAACATTGTAGGCAGCGTACCAGGTGACAGCAACCTCAGAGATATTGTTTATAGAAACAACGGTGGAACCATACTTCAGCATAGTTCTCCAGCAGTATACAGTAATCTGTTTTTGAATCACCCAACAATGAATTTTGTTGAGTCTATTAGACTTGCTAATAGAGAATATTCAAAGTTTAAAGATAAGTTCCTAGAACTGTCTGCAAACTTGGAGTTTGACCGTAATAACATTGCCGCTGGGGTTGATGCTGTTCTTAATAAGTTACATGAAGTTAAAAACGAAACTTCCCTTGGTATTACAGTGACATGGTTCCCCACGGAACCAACGAGGTTGTTGAGATCCCTGCATATACCATTTATGATCCCGAGGTACTAAGTTACGAAATAACTAGAATTTTCAACGATACAATCCTCAGTAACAAGGCTGTACTTGTATACTTGACTAGGACTGTTAACAATGTTACTACAAAAACTTTGTTGATTAAAGACAAAGACTATACGTTCAACACAGATAGACCAGCAATTACATTTACCAGTAGTTTTAGATTGTTGTTTAATGATATTATCAGCATTGTTGAGTACAACAACACTGATGGTAGTTGGGTACCAGAAACCCCAACCAAGATGGGAATGTATCCCAAGTTCTATCCGGAAAAATATTCCGACAACACACTCAGGACCACAGCAAATGTTATCCAAGGACATGATGGTAGTTTAACGCCTGCGTTCAATGACTTTAGAGATGACATGTTGATTGAACTGGAACGCAGGATCTACAACAATATTAAAACCACTTATGATCCAACAACTTTCAATCTAGACGATTACGAACCAGGCAAGTTTAGAACAACAGACTACACCAGACTAGAGTTTAATCAAATTCTAAGTCAGGGATTCTTAGCCTGGGCAGGCACAAACAGAATAGATTTTTCCACCAATAACACATTTAGTGCAAGCGATCCTTTCACTTGGAACTACAAGAACTTTACTGATGTGGTCAATGGTGAGAGTTTACCAGGCAGTTGGAGAGCTGTATACAAACACTTCTTTGATACAGATAGACCACATACACATCCATGGGAAATGTTGGGCTTTAGTGAAAAACCAACCTGGTGGGAAAATAGATACGGTCCAGCACCGTACACTGGGGGTAATGAAGTACTATGGAGCGATCTCAGTTTAGGTTATATACATGATGGCGATCGTGCCGGGTTTGATCTAAGATATCAACGCCCTAATCTTGCACAGTTTATACCAGTAGATGATGCTGGAGCATTGCGCAGTCCAGAGCAGATTTTGGTTAGAGATTTTGATAGCAATTTAGCCAATTCAAGTTTTGCAGTTGGTGATATAGGTCCTGCTGAATCAGCGTGGAGACGTAGTAGCGAATATCCATTCATGATGCACCTGGCCTTAGCACTTGCAAAACCAGGAAGATATTTTGGTCTACAGGCAAATGTACGAAATTATAAAAGAAATGCCTGGACTGCTCAATTTGAAGTAGATACATTTGGTCAGCACATTACACCAACAACACTGCTGGTGCACGGGTATACCAATGCCAGCGGCACTGTTGAAAGAACAGCAGGCTATCTCAATTGGATCAGAGACTATGTGAAAAACTTGGGTGTCGCTAACGCATCAACAGTAATAAAAGACAATCTCGAGGCATTGGACGTAAGATTAACATACAAGTTTGCTGGCTACACTGATAAAAAATATATTGAATTGTTGGCTGAACAGAATAGTCCCACTAGTGTCAACGACAGTATTGTTATTCCAGACGAAAACTACAGTTTAGAGCTTTACAAAGGAAGCCCGCTAAACAAAATCACTTATAGTGCAGTTATTGTGCAAAAAAGTGCTAGAGGATATACTGTTAGTGGATACGATTTAACAAATCCTTACTTTAGTATTATACCTAGTGAGCCAAACAACAATGCCTATGCAATCACTGTAGGCGAACAACGTGGAGTGATATATCGAGACTTTAAAAAATCACGCTATACTATTCCATACGGATTTGAGTTTAATACCAAACAACAGGTAGTTGACTTCCTGGTAGGTTATCAACGAGGATTAATTGCTCAAGGTTTTGTGTTCAAAGATTTTGATAAGGATCTAGAACAACAAAAAGATTGGATACTAAGTGCAAAAGAATTCCTGCATTGGACCGGTCAAGGCTGGCGCGAAGGTAGTGTACTGGTACTAAGTCCAGTATCAACAAGTCTAAAAGTTTACAACCAAAGCGCCATTGTTGATAAAATTACAAACACTCCGTTTGGCAACAGAGTAATGGATGTGAACTTCTCTCCTATCAAGTCAAGCGGCTTTACTGTTAGCAGAGAAAACAATCTTTTTACTTTTAATTCTAATTTAGAGCAAACAGTTGGTTTTGCTGAACTGAGTCTTGTTCAATACGAACATTTACTGGTTCTTGACAATGTCACGGATTTCAATGATGTAATTTATGTTCCTGAGTTAGGAAATCGACAGTACAGAATTAGAGTAGTAGGAGCCAAGACCAGTGGGTGGAATGGCAGTTTAGAATTACCTGGATTCATCTTTAGTAGTGATAAGGTTGCTAACTGGCAGGCAGGACGAGACTACCTCAAAGGCACTATTGTAAAAAACAAAGAAAATTTTTATACTGCACTGCAAAACATTACAGCAAGCTCAGACTTCCAAACAAACTTCTGGAAGCAGATTCCTGAGTCAGAATTAAGAGCGGGCATGATCAATAACTTTGCTACAAACGCACAGCAAGGTATTGAGTATTACGATATTGATAACCAGCCGCTGAACGAAGACATACAGTTGTTCAGCAACGGACTAATAGGTTTCAGAGATAGACAGTATTTTACAAATCTAGGAATCAGCACAACAACACAGAGTAAATTTTACCAAGGACTTATCAAACACAAAGGTACTGATAGTGCATTAACTGCACTAAAAGGAGCAGTGTTTGGCGACCTAGATACTGATCTTACTTATTACGAAAACTGGGCGGTGCGAGCCGGTGAGTACGGAGCACTGGATACTAATAATTTTGTCGAAGTAGAACTAAGCGAGTCACTAGTAGATAGTAACCCAGCATCAATACAGTTATTGGGCACAGGTGTAACAGCACAAGCAGATATTGTATCCTACGACGAACAAAGTATCTACAAATCATATGGAACATACAACCCTAACTTCTTGCGTACTGAATCGCTTGCTGTTCCTGCACTGTTAAAACCTTTACCGGTAGCAGGATTTGTTAATCTTGATGATGTTGATAAAACAATTTTTGATTTAAACAACTACAATGAGTTAAGTTCGGTTGTTGATGATATTGGTACAGGCTACAAACTTTGGACAGCACGAGACTTCGCAAAAAATTGGAATGTTTATCGAGCAAGTCTAGTAGATGGTCTAACATTCGCAATGCGGTACATGTCAGATGATCAGGCCGAAATAGTACAAAACGAAAACCATGGACTCAGTGTAAATGATCTTGTTGTGATTAAAAACTTCGACAGTAGGTTCAACGGTGTGTACAAAGTAAACACCGTTGTGGACACAACAAGATTTACAATCACAATAGAACAAAATTTGCAAAGTCTTATCACTGAGCAAACAGTTGTTGGAAGCGGATTGTTGTTTGTGTTTACCACTGTGAAAATAAACACACCAGAATCGATTGAGTCTGTCCTGCCAGTAACTGGCTGGGAAGAAAATGACAAAGTTTGGGTAGAAAATTTAGATGCCAACGGCAATTGGGGTGTGTACAACAAAACCAGTCCGTGGGCCAATAACGACAAAGTAACACTTGATGTAAGCAATTTAGCAGGCAATGATAACTTTGGCTACAGCGTAGACCTAGATCATAGCACAGGACAAATATTGTATGTTGGTTCGCCTGGGTCAGTGTCTGGCAGAGGACGAGCTACAAGTTTCTTGAGATCTTCAACAGATACATGGAACGTTGCAACTTCATTTACTGCAAGTGCAAACAACAGAATTGCTGGGTTTGGTAAAGCTATTGCTAATGGAAGCAGTCATTTTGCTGTTGGCGCACCTGACAGTGTATCTGATCAGGGTGTTGTTTACGTGTACTTTGAAGGCGTACTGCAACAGATCATTACAAATCCAGTTGGATCAGCATCAGACAAGTTTGGACAGTCACTAGCAATGAGCAGAGATGGCATATATCTTTATGTTGGTGAACCAGGCGACGATAAAGTTTACTGCTATGCTAGACAAACTAGAACTGTTGAGTCAGAAACTATCACAGGTGATGGCTCAACACCAACGTTCTCCCTGGGCTTCAGTTCAGACAATGCAATTGACTTGATTGTGACTCCTGTTGTTGCATCAGATGAGGAAAAGTTACCAACTATCGATTATACAGTAAGCGGTAGTGACATTACATTTGATGCTGGTGCTATTCCTGCAAATCTTGAGCAAATCAGTATCGTAAAAAGACAGTTCTATTATACCTTAATTGGCACCATTGCCGGAACAGCAAGTACTAATTTTGGTGTGTCTTTGTCTACAAACAGATACGGCGATGTTATTGCAGTTGGTGCAAACGAAAGGACTGTAGACAGCGTAGAGAAAGAAGGTTCCACATATATCTATCATAGGACTATTACCGAGTTTACCACAGACGGTATAAGCTCAACTTTCACAGCCCCTGACAATTTTAGTACTGATTTTATTAGAGCAACACTAAATGATGTTGAACTGGTAAGAAATACTGATTACTACACTGTCGCTCCAAAGTCTATACAGTTTAACGCCTTTGCAGTGCCAATCGTTGGACAAAAATTAAGATTTGAAACAAATCAGTTTGTGTTAGATCAGACCATTAACGCCAATAGCACAGGTAAAGTTGGGCAACGGTTTGGTACAAAGTTAGAAATTTGCGGTACTGGCTGCAACCTGTATGCCACAGCACCTGAATACTTTACAGATCCTTATCAACGAGGAGCAGTGCATAGATATCTAAACGTTGGTAGAATCTTTGGCGAAATAACTGGAGAGTACAAGGTAGGTGATGTGGTTACTACGCCAACAGTTACCCCAGGTAATGCAATTATAATCAACGACAGATACGTTGAGTTCAGTTTGACTACTCTTGATCATGTGGTTGCACAAATTAACAACGCAAGTATT